>Ga0268287_100015_pt1 | contig 259977 bp, 236 predicted proteins | sample MetcocultureR3M_FD_191348 | JGI IMG/M metagenome (GOLD analysis project Ga0268287, IMG submission 191348) | Soil microbial communities from Anza Borrego Desert, Southern California, United States - Methanotrophic co-culture R3-M | ecosystem: Environmental > Terrestrial > Soil > Desert | place...
TGCTCGGCGAGCGCTTTCACTTCGGACGCCACGACGGCAAAGCCACGACCGGCTTCACCGGCACGTGCGGCTTCGATGGTCGCATTCAGCGCCAGCAAGTTGGTCTGGCCGGCGATGGTGTTGATCAACTCGACGACGTCGCCGATGCGGGCGGCAGCCTTGGACAGCTCGCTGACGCGGTCGGTGGTGGCGCGGGCCTGGTCGACGGCATCGCCGGCCATCCGCGCCGATTCCTGAACCTGACGACTGATCTCGCCGACCGAGGACGCCATCTCTTCCGTTGCCGAGGCTACCGATTGCACGTTGGTCGAGGCTTCCTCCGAAGCGGCGGCGACCGTGGTCGCCAGTTGTTGCGAGCGTTCGGCCGTGCCGGTAAGGGTGGTGGCCGACGCCTCGAGCTGCGTCGAGGCGGACGAGACCGTTCCGATGATCTGGCCGACAGCACCTTCGAAATCGTCTGCAAGCCTGGTCATGTCCTGCTTGCGTTGCTCCGCATTCCGTCGCTCAGCCTCGACCTGCTCCGCCTTGAGCCGCTCGACCTCGATCGCATTGGTCTTGAACACCTGGACCGCCTGGGCCATCTCGCCAATCTCGTCCCTGCGCTCCGTTCCGGACACGACTACCGACGTATCGCCATTTGCCAGAATGCCCATCTCGCTGGTGATACGCTGAATGGGACGGGTGACGGCCATGGCGACGCCGAAGGCACCCACCAGTGAGAGCAACAGCGTCAGGAAGCCGCCGATCATCATGGAGATGGTCGCGTTGGCGGATGCGGCCTCGGCAGATGCAGCGCGCACCGACAGGAGCGATCGTTCTTCTGCATCCATCTCCTGCACGACGGCGCGCAATCCATCCATAGACTTCTTGCCGGCGCCGGAGGCCTCTAATTCCCGCGCCTTGGACTGAGTTGCAGGGTCCTTCATCATCGCTATCTCGCGCTGCGCGACGTTGGTCATCCAGTCGCTGGCGAACGCCTTCACGCGCTCAAGGCGCTTCTGCTGAGCCGGGTTGTCAGAGGTCAGACTGCCTACCTTGGCCGCAGCGGCCTGAAACTGCTTCTGGCCGGATTCGTAAGGTCCGAGAAACGCCGGGTCCGCCGAAACGAGATAGCCGCGGACGCCTGTTTCCGCATTGACCATGGCCCCGACGAGCTCGGAGAGCTGCTCCAACACCTCATAGGTATGCACGGTCATTTTCGCCGTCGAGTTCATCACGTTCAGCGAATTGTGGATCGCTGCGGTGCTGCCGGCGACGACGAGACAGATCGCCGCAAACACTGCGGAAACCTTGATGGAGATGCGAACGTTGTTTATCCAAGACATAAAGAGCTTCCCAGTGCTGACGATCAGGAGTTTCTCGTCGGATGACCGGCTCCAACCGTGCTATGACTTCCGACACGATCTTACCGTCGCTGGAGATCATTCACCTTAACGGCACTCCGTAGTCATACTGATGCATCAGCATGAAATAGCCCGGGCTTTTGCGGGACTATCCAAGAGGATGCGACTCAACGGATGAGCGTTCCGCAGCTTGCAGCTGCTGATTGCCGGCCTCTCTGATATCGTGGCCGGCATGGCTCGGAACGAAGCCTTTCCGTCCTTCAGCGGAAGCTTGAAAAAAGTGAGCGGCGCAAGGCGCCGCTCACTTCCCACGAAAGACGCGCGCTCGCCTCTAAGCCGCGCGGACGTTGGCGAGGAACTTGCTGACCTCGTTCTTCAACCGTCCGGAATCGTTCGACAGCATCTGCGCCGCCGACAGCACCTGCGAGGAGGCCGTGCCGGTCTCGGTCGCGCCGCGCTGCACGTCGGTGATGTTGGAGGACACCTGCTGGGTGCCTTGCGCGGCCTGCTGCACGTTGCGGGCGATCTCCTGCGTCGCGGCGCCCTGCTCTTCCACCGCGGCGGCAATGGCCGACGAGATCTCCGACAGGCGCTCGATGGTCGAGGAGATCTCCTTGATGGCCCCGACGGAATCGCTGGTCGCGGCCTGGATGCCGGAGATCTGCTGGCCGATCTCACCGGTAGCCTTCGCGGTCTGCTCGGCGAGCGCTTTCACTTCGGACGCCACGACGGCAAAGCCACGACCGGCTTCACCGGCACGTGCGGCTTCGATGGTCGCATTCAGCGCCAGCAAGTTGGTCTGGCCGGCGATGGTGTTGATCAGCTCGACGACGTCGCCGATGCGGGCGGCGGCCTTGGACAGCTCGCTGACGCGCTCGGTGGTGGCGCGGGCCTGGCCGACGGCATCGCCGGCCATCCGCGCGGACTCTTGGACTTGGCGGCTGATCTCACCGACCGAGGACGCCATCTCTTCCGTCGCCGAGGCTACCGATTGCACGTTGGTCGAGGCTTCCTCCGAAGCGGCGGCGACCGTGGTCGCAAGCCGCTGCGAGCGGTCGGCGGTTCCGGTGAGGGTCGTCGCCGATGCCTCGAGCTGCGTCGAGGCCGACGACACAGTCTGGACGATCTCCCCGATCATGGCTTCGAATTCGCGGGTGATGTTGTCGACGCGGCGGCCGCGCTCGATCTTGGCCTCGGCATCCGCTGCCGCAGCCTCGTCTGCGGCCTTCTTCGCGATCAGCGCTTCCTTGAAGATCTGGAGCACGTCGGCCATGGCGCCGATCTCCGTCTTTTCGCCGCGGTGCGGGACTTCGGCGGAGAGATCGCCCTTGCCCAGCGCCTGCATCGGCTGGATGATCGAATTGATGCCGCTGGAGACGTCGCGGACGAGGTAGTAGCTGAGCCCGAGGCCGATCAAGACGGCGGCGCCGAGAATGACTGAAACCAGCATAAAGGCGAAAGCGTAGCTGTCGGCAGCATTCTGAGCCGCCTGTTCGCCGCTCCTGGTATTGAGCTCGATGTCCTTGTTCAGGACCTCATCCGCCTGAAGTCCGATCTTGTTGACCGTCTTGGAGTTGAGCTCCTGCGCCTCGCGCGGCATCTTGCCCGCTTCCTTGCGCGACAAGGCCATCACCTCCTCGGTGCCCTTCTTGTACTCGTCCCAGAGCTTCGACCACTGGGTGTAGAGCGCCCGCTCTTCCGCGGAGCTGATCATGGCCTCGTACTTGCTGCGCGTCTTGGCGAGCGCCTCGGTCACGGTGGCGGCGGTTTTCTCCACCGCCAGCTTGTCGTCCAGAGCTTCGGCCAACATGTGCTGACGCACCACGTTTCGATACGTGATCACTGCGGCGCGCAGGTCACCGATCACCCGGACGCTCGGCATCCAATTCGTCGAGATGTCGACGGTGTTGGCGTTCATCGACCGCATCTTCATGACCGCGAGCAGGCCCATTCCGGTCATCGCGATCAGCAGGAACGCCACGACACTGGTGATCTTGGCGCGGATGGAAAGCGTGGCAAGCATAATCGGATCTCGTTGTACTGGCGCGGACGCGCGTCGGGAGCTCTAAGAATCAACCAAACGGGAGCAGCGCCGACATCAGACAGCAGACCACCGCGCAGATGTTAACTACGACTCCGTGCGAGTATGGAAGTCGAAAGAGATGAACAGGAACCTAAAAACGGTCTGCGCTCAGCGCATGAGCCTAAGCGCGTCGGCGAAGAAGTCGGGACCGCCGAAATTTCCGGACTTCAACGCGAGCAGCATCCCGCCTGCCTCCGTGCCGACCGCGCGCAGCACCGGGACACCCGCAGCAATCTCCGCGCCAACAAGGAAGCCGGGAATACCAAGACGGTCGACGACTGCGCCGGAGGTTTCACCGCCGGCCACGACCAGCCGCCGAACCCCTGATTTCACTAGATTTTCCGCGATGTCGGCCATCGCCTGCTCGATCGCGTGACCGGCAGCGTCGCGGCCGTGGCGGGCCTGCAGGGCGGCAACCTGATCTGGTGCCGAGCTCGATGCGATCAGTACCGGACCTTCAGCCAGTCGCGGTCTTGCCCAGTCCAGCGCGTGCTGCACTTCATCTGCTTGCGTGATGATACGGTCCGGATCGAGATGAAGCACCGGCATGATGCGTTCGGCGCTCGCGATCTGCTGAAGGGTCGCCTGCGAGCAGCTCCCGGCAAGGCATACCGCCGCTCCGCCGACCGGCGCGCCTGCATCGCTGGTCGCCGTGGCCTTGACCTTGCCGGTCGAGACCAGCGCCCGCGCGAGCCCGAGGCCGATCCCGGAGGCGCCGACCGACAGCCGATGGCCGGCGGCAACGAGACCGATGGTCTCGAGGTCGCGGTCGAACACGGCGTCGACGATTGCGGCACCGATACCCTGGCCCGCGAGCGCGGCAAGCCGCGCCCGCACCGCCTCCGCGCCGCGCGTGACGATGGCGAGATCGACGAGGCCGATCTGCGTCCTGCTCTGGCGCGCCAGCACGCGCACCAGGTTTGAATCGTGCATCGGGTTGAGCGGATGGTCCTTCAGCGGGCTCTCGTTGAGCGGCACAGCGCCGACGAACAGATTGCCCTGGTAGACGGTGCGGCCGGTTTCCGGGAACGCCGGCGTCACCAGAACGACAGTTTCGCCGCAATCGGCGCGCAGGGCGTCCATCACCGGGCCGATATTGCCGGCGTCGGTGGAATCGAAGGTCGAGCAGATCTTGAACAAGACATGGCTGGCGCCGCGGCCGCGCAGCCATTTGTCCGCCGCGCGCGACCGCGAGACGGCAAGGCCGGCCTCGATCGAGCGGCTCTTCAGCGATATCACGACGGCATCGACCTCGGGCAACGCCAGATCGTCGGCGGGCACGCCGATGGTCTGCACGGTGCGCAGGCCCGCGCGCGTCAGCGTGTTGGCGAGATCGGAGGCCCCGGTGTAGTCGTCGGCGATGCAGCCCAACGCAAGTGTCACGGCTTCACTCCAGCGAAAGGCTTGAACCAGCCGAGCCCATCGGTGGTCTTGCCGCGCGGATTGTATTCGCAACCGACGAAGCCGGCATAGCCGAGACGGTCGAGCTCTTCGAACAGGAACGGATAGTTCAGCTCCTCGCCGTCGGGCTCGTTGCGCGATGGAATGCTGGCGATCTGGATGTGGCCGATGATCGGCATCATCTCGCGCAGCCGCATGGTGACGTCGCCATGAATGATCTGGCAGTGATAGATGTCGAACTGGAGCTTGAGGTTGGGAAGCCGCAATTCCTGGATCAGGTCGCGGGCGAAGCCGAAATCATTCAGGAAGTAGCCGGGCACGTTGCGTGCATTGATCGGCTCGATCACGATGTCGATGCCGTGCGGCGCGAAGAACTCGGCAGCCCATGCCACCGATTTATAGAACGCCTCGATTGCGACGCGTTCGCCGCGATGGGCAATGCCGGCCATCAGGTGCAGGCGCTTGACGCCGGTTGCCTTGGCATAAGGCAGCGCCGTCTCCAGGCTCGCCTTAAGGTCATTGAATCGCGAGGGCAGCGCCGCAAAGCCCTTCTCCCCGGCATTCCAGTCGCCCGGCGGCAGGTTGAACAGCGCCTGGGTCAGGCCGTTGCGCCTGAGGCGCTCGCCGACGACCTCGGCCGGATGCTCATAGGGAAATAGAAACTCGACGGCGGTGAAACCGGCTTGCGCAGCGGCGTCGAAGCGATCGAGGAACGGCACCTCGGTGAACATCATCGAGAGATTGGCGGCAAAGCGGGGCATTGGATCCTCTCCTATCTGTCGCCGGGCAGCTTGACGCCGGTGACCCGCGCATACATCCGCGCCACGGAGGCGTCGTCGTCGCGGCCCATGCCGGCGGCTGATGTCATCAGAAACATCTGGAGCGCGGCGGCGGAGACCGGCACAGGGAATCGGGCGCTGCGTGCCATGTCCTGAATGATTCCGAGGTCCTTGACGAAGATCTCGACCGCGCTACGCGGCGTGTAATCGCCGTCGAGCACGTGCGGCATGCGGTTCTCGAACATCCAGGAATTACCGGCCGATGCCGTGATCACCTCGTAGACCTTGCGGATGTCAAGGCCCTGCTTGGCGGCGAACGCCATCGCCTCGCTGGCAGCCGCGATGTGCACGCCGGCGAGCAATTGGTTGATCATCTTGAACGCGGCGCCTTGCCCGGCGGCATCGCCGAGTTCGTAGAGCTTGGCGGCCATGGCGTCGAGCGCGGGCCGCGCCTTGGCAAAGGCGGCGGGACTGCCGGAGGCGAGGATCGTCAGCTCGCCTTGCGCGGCGCGCTGCGCCCCGCCGGAGATCGGTGCATCCAGATAGTGCCGGCCGGTTGCCTCGAGCTGCTTGGCCAAGCGCCGCGCCACGTCGGGATCCATGGTAGCCGATGATACGAAGACGCTGTCCTTCGGCATGGTCTCGGCGGCCCCATCCTTGCCGAACAGGATGGTTTCGGTCTGCACAGCATTGACGACGACGCTGACGACGATGTCGGCCTCGCCGGCCGCTTCGGCAGGTGTCTTTGCCCCCGCGCCGCCATCCTTGACGAAGCGCGCCACCGCCTCAGCAGAGACGTCGCAGCCGGTCACGGCATGGCCAGCGCGCTTAAGCGAGGTCGCCATGCCAAAGCCCATCGAGCCGAGCCCGACAACGGCGATGCGCTTGGTTTGTGGCGTGGAGGCGGACATGCAACTGACCCTTGCAAAACGTTTCCCGGATGGCCGCCCTTTGCGGCGGCTCGTCGCACCGATATCACGGCTTGGCCGCGCTGCCAAAGCGTGAGACAAGCGGGCATGACGGCCATAAGCAACGAAACACGGCTGCGCGAAGATATATGCCGCTTCGGGCGGTCCCTGTTCGAGCGCGGGCTGACGCCCGGCTCGTCCGGCAATATCAGCGTCCGGCTGGACAGCGGCGGCTGGCTGGTGACGCCGACCAACGCCTCGCTCGGCTTTCTTGATCCCGCAAAGCTGTCGCGGCTGGACGATCAGGGCCGGCTGGTGTCGGGCGATGCGCCCACCAAGGAAGTTCCGCTGCACACCGCGCTCTACGACACGCGCGGAAGCGCCCAAGCGATCGTGCACCTGCACTCGACCCATTCGGTCGCGCTCTCGATGCTGCCCGAGATCGACCCGCGCGCCGCGCTGCCACCGATGACAGCCTACTATCTGATGAAATGCGGCGCCACCGCGCTCGTGCCCTATTATCGTCCGGGCGATCCCGCAGTCGCGGATGCGATCAAGGGACTGGCGGGAAAATATTCATCCGTGCTGCTCGCCAATCACGGCCCGGTCGTCGCCGGCGACACGCTGGAAGCGGCAGTGTTCGCGACGGAGGAGCTGGAGGAGACGGCGAAGCTGTACCTGCTGCTGCGCGGGATGAACCCGCGCTATCTGTCACCGGAGCAAGTGTCGGATCTGGTGAAGGTATTTGGGGTGGCGCTGCCGGAGCATGGGCACGGACACTGAGCGCGGGTCCGACCCTGGTCATTGCGAGCGCAGCGAAGCGATCCAGAGTCTTTCCCCGGAGGGCTCCCAGATCGCTTCGCTACGTTCGCAATGGCAGAGAATGGAAGGCTTGTGGCTACAGTCCCAGATACGCCTTCCTCACGTCGGGATTGCCCTTGATCTCGCTTGCTGCGCCCTGCATCAGCACGCGGCCGGTTTGCAGGATGTAGGCGCGATCGGCGATCTCCAGGCACTCGGCCATGCGCTGCTCGACGATCAGCACGGTCATGCCGGCGTCGCGGATGCGCTTCACCGCCTGGAAGATCTCGTCCACCAGCTTCGGCATGATGCCCTGCGAGGGCTCGTCGAGCATCAAGAGGCGCGGACGCGTCATCAGCGCGCGGCCGATCGCGAGCATCTGCTGCTCGCCGCCGGAGAGCGTTTCGGCACGCTGCTCCAGGCGTTCGGACAGACGCGGAAACAGCGTGAAGACGAGATCGAGGGGCTCTTCGCGATTGGCCTCGCCACGATAGAGATAACTGCCGAGGCGAAGATTGTCGCGCACCGACAGCCGTGGAAACAGGCGGCGGTTTTCCGGCACATAGGCGATGCCGGCGGCGGTGATGTGGTGCTGCGCCATGCCGTCGATGCGCTTGCCGTCGAACGTCACCGTGCCTGAGCGCGGACGCTCGGCACCCGCGATGGATTTGAGCAGCGTCGACTTGCCCGCGCCGTTGGCGCCTGCGACGCAGACGATCTCGCCTTTCTCGACTTCGATCGAGACCGCGGAGATCGCCACCAGGCCCTGATAGGCCGTCGTGACTTCACGCACCGACAGCATGACGGTCTCCCAGATATGCCTTGATCACCTTGGGATCGCGGACGACGTCGGCGGGCTTGCCCTCGACCAGCACCTTGCCGAGGTCAAGCACGATGGCGCGGTCGACCAGGGGCATGACGATCTCCATGACATGCTCGACCATCAAGACGGTGATGCCGGCATCGCGCACCTTGCGCACAAGCGCGACACCGGTCTGCGCCTCCGTGGGCGTGAGCCCGGTGAGGACTTCGTCGAGCAGCAGCAGCTTCGGCTCGGTCGCGAGCGCACGGGCAACTTCGAGACGGCGCTTCTCGGCCGGCACGAGGTCGCTGGCGAGCACGTCGGCGCGCGCGGCAAGGCCGGTGAATTCCAGCACCTCGCGTGCCTTGCGGCGGGCCTCCTTCATCACCGTGTTGCGGACCAACGCTCCGACGATGACGTTGTCGATGACCGTCATGGTCTCGAAGCTCTTCACGACCTGGAAGGTCCGGCCGATGCCGCGCTGGCAGCGTTGGGCTGCCGGCAAGTTGGTGACATCCTCGCCGTCGAACCAGATCGAGCCTTGCGTCGGCGGCAGCACGCCGGCGATCAGATTGAACAGGGTCGACTTGCCGGCCCCGTTCGGGCCGATCAGGCCGACGATCTCGCCGCGGCCGACCGAGATCGAGACGTCGCTGTTGGCGACGAGGCCGCCGAACCGCTGCCAGACGCCGCGGGTCTCAAGGAGCGCGCTCATCGTACGGCTCCCGTCCTCTTCGGGCGTGAAAACAGGCTCAGCAGCCCGCGCGGCAGGGCCAACGAGATCAGAACGATCAGCGTGCCGTAGACGATGAGGTCGATACCGCGCCCCGAGCCGCCGAATTTGAAGCGGGTCAGCTCAGTCAGCGGAATCAGGATGGCTGCGCCGAGCACCGGCCCCCACAGGGTGCCGATGCCGCCGAGTACGGCGGGCAGCGCCATCAGCAGCGAGAACTGAAAGCCCATAACGCTCTCGGGATCGATATAGGAAACGAACTGTGCGTAGAAGCTGCCGCCGACGGCGACCAGGAAGGCCGAGACGGCGGCCGCACCCATCTTGGAATTGAACACGTCAACACCGAGGCTCTCGGCCCCCTCCGGGTTGTCCTTGACCGCGCGCCACCAAAATCCCCATTTGGAGTTTTCCAGCCACCAGGTCACGAACCAGGCGAGGCAGCACAGCGCCAACGCAAAATAGAAGTACGGCAGCTTGGTGCGCAGGAACTGGAATTTAAGCCAACTGTCGCCGCGGATCGGAATGGTGATACCCATCGCAGCGCCAGCCCATTCCCAGTTGTGGAACAGAAGCAGGCCGATTTCGGCGATGACGATGGTGGCGATCACGAAGTAATGGCCACGCAAGCGGAAGAAGGGATAGCCGAGCCCCATCGCGATCAGCGCCGACACCACCCCGCCTGCCAGCATGCCGAACCAGGGCAGCACGCCGAACTTCGTGAACAGCAGCTCGGTGGTGTAGGCACCCAGACCGAAATACAGCGCATGGCCGAGCGAGATCTGCCCGCAATAGCCGGACAGAATGTTCCAGCTCTGCGACAGGCCCGCATACATCAGCGTCAGGATCAGGATGTTCTGGACGACGACGTCCTTCACGAACAATGGGGTCAGCGCCGCGATTAGGGCGAGCAGCGCTGCGATGATGAGGTCGCGGCGGCGCCGCGCTGTAAAATCCTTGTCCATCAGATCGATCCGAACAGGCCGCGCGGCCGGATGAAGACGACGAGCAGATAGACCGAGTAGATGCCGACCGATTTCAGCGACGGCGGCAGCACCAGCGCAGTGACAGCTTCGACAAGACCGACGATGATGCCGCCGGCGAAGGCCCCGAACACGCTGCCGAAGCCGCCGAGCGCCACTGTGACATAGGCGATCAGCGCGAACGACGCGCCGACATCGGGGTAAATGTAGAAGAACACGGCCATGATCGCTCCGGCGAGACCGACCAGCGCGGCGCCGAGGCCCCAGCCGAACGCGAACACCCGGTTCTTGTCGATGCCGACGAGCGCGACCGCGCCGGGATCTTCACGGGTGGCTTCGATCGCGCGGCCGAAGTCCGTGCGGTGGATGAAGAAATAAAGACCCGCGAACGCCGCAATCGAGACCAGCGCGCCGACCAGTTGCGGCTCCGGCAGGAAGATGCCGGCAATCGAGATGGTTTTGCCGCCGAGCCAGGATTGCGGAATGCTGCGATAGTCCGGCGTGAAGAAGTACTGCGCGAGGCCGCGCATGACGATGGCAAGGCCAAAGGTGGTGAAGATCTGCACCATGCCGGCGTTGGCCTTCGCCCGCATGGCGAAGCGTACGAGGAGCAGATAGACGACCGCTCCGAATATGAACAATGCCGCGGCGACCAGCGGCGCCGACAGCAAGGGATCGATCGCGAAGAACGCGAACAGGAAGAAGGACAGGTACATGGCGATCATCAGGAACTCGCCATGGGCGAAGTTCGTGACGTCCATCAGGCCGAAGATCAGCGCGAGGCCGACCGCGATCAATCCGTAGAGCAGGCCCATGAGCAGGCCGCTCGCGAGACTCTGAATAATGGCTTGGGTTGTCAAAGTCTGTCCCCCGTTCGAAACGTCAGCGTTTGCTCCGTCATTGCGAGCGAAGCGAAGCAATCCAGAACGCCTGCGGCGGCAATAGTCTGGATTGCTTCGTCGCTTACGCTCCTCGCAATGACGAGGCTCGTGCGACGATCTCGATTTGCTCCGCTGCCCCCGCAGCGCTCACTTCATCGGCCAGATCGCCTCGGCGATCGCGGCCTGCGGCGGGAAGATGGTGACGAACTTGCCGCCGACATATTGCAGCAGCACCGGGTCGGCGTCGTTGTTCTGGCCCATCTCGTCGAACTTGACGCGCTTCCACGGCATGATGGTCTGGTCGCCGGGGATGTCGGTTGCCGCCAAGGCATCGCGGATCTTCTCGCCATCGATCGACTTGGCGCGGTTGATGGCGTCCGCGAGGATGATCAGGCCCATGAACTGTCGCGACGTAAGATCGTTGAAATCCTTGCCCGACTTCGCCTTGAACATGTCGTTGATCTTGCCGACCATCGGACGCTTCTGCGCGAGGTCGAGCGAGAAGGTGCCGCGCGAGATCACGCCTTCGAGCTTGTCGCCGACGGCATCATAAAGAGCTTTCTCGGAGAAGCCGGCGTCCTGCGCCACGATCGCATTCGGCTTGTAGCCGAGCTCGGCCATGGTCTTGACCAGGAGGATGCCGTCCGTGGTGTAGCTCGACGGCATCAGCACGTCGGCATTTGCCGTCTTGAGCTGCTGCACCTCGGCCGAGAGCGAGGGCGAATTGGCGCGATACTTGATGTCGGTGACGATCTTGTAGCCGCGCTCACCGGCGATCTTGGCCTGGGCGTTGCCGGAGTCGGTGCCGAAGATGGTATCCTCGTGAAACAACGACAGGGTGTCGATCTTGGTGCCTTTCTTCTTCATGGCATCGAAGAAGTCGAACATCGCTGCCGAGTACATCTCGTCATGCGGCGCCGCGCGGAAGTAATACTTCAGGCCGCGGCGATGCAGGCTGGGCGACGAGTTGTCGGCGGAAACGAACGGGACCTGATAGCGTTCGCAGATCTGGCTGACGGTGACGGCGACGGCGCTCTGATAGGTGCCGATGATGGCGCAGACCTTCTCCTGCGTGATCAGGCGCTCGGCCTCGGCGCGGCCCTTCTGCGGATCGGCCTGGTGATCGGCGAACACGAGGCGGACCTTCGCACCGCCGAGGCCCGGCAGACCTTCGCCCTTGGCCAGCGGCAGGTCGAAAGCGGAGTCCTTGTTGATGACTTCGAGCGCGGTATCATAGGCCTTCTGCGCGTCGACGCCCTGTTGAGCGCTGCCGCCGGAGAACGGATAGATCACGCCGATCACGACCTCCGAGGTCTGTGCGCGCACTGCCAGCGGCACGAGAGCGGCAGTGGCGGTGGCTCCCAACAACACGTCGCGGCGAGTGATCGTCATGGCAAAGTCCTCTGTTACGGTATTTCGGTTGATCGAATGAAGCGATTGATGGATGCGGTAAAGCCCGAAGAAGCAGCAGACGCTGCCTATCAAATCACGGCCAAGCTTTTGTTCTTCAGATCTGTTACGAGCATCAGGCCAGGCGAATGCGTGATCGCGAACGGCAGTTTAGCGGCGTTGATCACCGATTGCGGCGTGACCCCGCAGGCCCAGAACACCGGAATCTCGTCGTCGGCGACCGGCACCGGATCGCCGTAGTCCGGTTTCGCGATGTCCTTGATGCCGATCAGGTGCGGGTGGCCGAGATGCACAGGCGCGCCGTGCACGGCGGGATAGCGTGAGGTGATCTGCACCGCGCGGATCGCATCCGCCGGCTTGAACGGGCGCATCGACACGACCATGGGACCGGCGAACGGACCGGCCTCGCTGCAAGCGATATTGGTGCGATACATGGGCACGCGTACATTGCGCTCGATGTGCCGGATCGGCATGCCCTCGTCGAGCAGTGCCTCCTCGAACGAGAACGAGCAGCCGAGCACGAAGGTGACGAGGTCATCACGCCAGTACTTGGTCACGTCGGTCGGCTCATCCACCACCTCGCCGTCGCGCCAGACGCGGTAGCGCGGAACGTCGGTGCGGATGTCGAGATCGGCGCCGAGCGCAGGAATGAACGGGCTGCCGACATCGGACATGCCGATGATCGGACACGGTTTCGGGTTGAGCTGGCAGAAGCGATGAAAGGCGCCCGCATAATCGGCCGGCAGGATCGCTAGATTGCCCTGGACGAAGCCCGAAGCGACGCCGGCGGTGGAGGCGACCAGCCCTTCCCGGTAGGCGAGCCGGGCCTTGCGGCTCGGGAGCGTGTCGGGTGTTTCAGTTTGCTGCGCTGCCACCAAAACAGTCATATGATCGACCTGCCTATAAACTCGACAAGGACAAGCCAACACCACGGGTGCTATAAAGTCTAATCGTCGTTTCTAATCAATCTCGATAAATTCGCTTTATCGATTGGGGCAATCCCTTCCAATGCTGGACTTCAGGTCGATCGAGACGTTCCTTTGGGTTGTGAAGCTGGGCAGCTTTCGCGGCGCCGCTCAAAGGCTCAACACGACCCAGCCGGCGATCTCCCAGCGGATTGCCCAGCTCGAGCGCGAGATGGGCGTGAAGCTCCTCAACCGCGATCATCGCGTGGCCTCACCGACGCCGAGCGGCCGGCAGATGATGGTCTATGCGGAGAAGCTGATCGGACTGCGTGCCCAGATGATGGCGGAGATCGGCGACCGGTCGGCGATGCGCGGCGTGATGCGGCTCGGCGTCGCCGAGACCATCGTGCACACCTGGTTGCCGCGGCTCGTGAAAAGCGTGAACGAGGTCTATCCGAACCTGTCGCTGGAGATTGAGGTCGACATCACGCCGAACCTCACCGCGCGCCTGCTCGCGCAGGAGATCGAGCTCGCGTTTGTGGTGGGACCGCTGTCCGCTTCCGGCGTGCACAACCGCGTGCTCGCCGATTATCCGATCGGCTTCCTCGCAAGCCCCTCGCTGGGGCTCGGCAAGGGCCCGGTAACACCGACGGACCTCGCGCGGTTTCCAATCATCACCTTCCCGCGCAAGACCAAGCCGTACGAGGTCGTGCGCGAAGTGTTCGACCGGCCGGAGTTGCCGCCGATCCGCCTGCATGCCTCCGCTTCGCTTGCCACCGTCATCCATATGGCGGTCGAGGGGCTCGGCATCGCCGTGATCCCCGACGCCATCGTCGAGAACGAGCTCGCCGACGGCCGGCTGCAACTGCTCGACACCGATCTCGCGATCGCGCCGCTGACCTTCACGGCAAGCTGGCTCGCCTCTCCCGACGTCGTCGCCGTGGAGCGCGTTGCCGAGCTCGCAAAGCAGATCGCGCAGAGCAGCCTCGCGGTTGACGCGCCCGCGCAGGCGCGTCATTGAAAAAGCCGCCGGATAGCCGTTCCCGTCATTCCGGGATGGTGCGCAAGCACCAGACCCGGAATCTCGAAATTCCGGGTTCGGCTCTTCGAGCCGCCCTGGGATAACAACTGAGAGACCGACCGCATGAGCCGAGCCGCCACCAATCTACAAATCGATTCCGCCCGCCTGTGGGGCTCCATTCACGAGACCGCGCAATTCGGCGCGACCGCGAAGGGCGGTGTGCGGCGGCTGACGCTCAGCGCCGAAGATAAGCAGGTGCGGGACTGGTTCCGCAAGGCCTGCGAGGACGCTGGGCTCGAAGTTCACGTCGATGCGCTCGGATCGCAGTTCGGTTTGCGCAAGGGGCGTGACATGTCGAAGCTGCCCGTCGGCATCGGCTCACATCTCGACACCCAGCCGACCGGCGGCAAATATGATGGCATTCTGGGAACGCTCGGCGCGCTGGAAGTGATCCGCACGCTGAACGACGCTGGCATCGAGACCGAAGCGCCGATCTGCGTCGTCAACTGGACCAACGAGGAAGGCTCGCGCTTTGCGCCCGCGATGATGGCTTCCGCCGCCTACGTCGGCGACTTCACCACCGACGACATTTTGTCGCGCAAGGACGCCGAGGGCACCAGCGTCGGCCAGGCGCTCGACAGCATCGGTTATCGCGGCGACAAGCCGGTCGGCTTCCAGAAGCTCGGCTGCTTCGTCGAATTGCACATCGAGCAGGGCCCCATTCTGGAAGCGGAAGGCAAGACCATCGGCGTGGTCGATTCCGGTCAGGGCGTGCTCTGGTACGACGGCAAGATTTCCGGCTTCGAGAGCCATGCAGGCTCGACCCCGATGCCGCTGCGACGCGACGCGCTGGCGACATTGTCGGAAATCGTACTGGCGATGGAAGCGATTGCGAAAAAGCATGGGCCGAACGCCGTCGGCACCATCGGCGAGGCCGTGATCGCAAATCCCTCGCGCAACGTCATTCCCGGAGAGATCGCCTTCACCATGGACTGCCGCAGTGCCGATGGCGCGATCATGGACGCGCTCGACCGCGATCTTCGTGCGGCAATCGCCGAGATCGCCGCGCGCCGCAAGGTCGAAGTCAAGATCGACCTGGTCTGGCGCAAGCCGCCTACGCATTTCGATCCGAAACTGATCGCGGCAGTCGAGAACGCGGCGAAGACTCTCGGCTATTCCTCGCGCCGCATCACCTCCGGCGCCGGCCATGATGCCTGCAATCTCAACACGGTGATGCCGGCGGCGATGGTGTTCGTGCCCTGCAAGGACGGCATCAGCCACAACGAGCTGGAGGACGCCACACAGGCCGACTGCGCGGCGGGCACCAATGTTCTCATGCATACCGTGCTGGCAATCGCCGGCGTCGCATCCTGAGCGGAGAAAGCCATGCGTGGAGTTTTCGTCGACGCCAATGAAGCCCTTGCCGCGATCATGGAGCGCCTGGAGAAGCCCGGCGATCCCAAGGTGCGGATTCACAGGGATCCCGATATCAAACCCGAGCAATATCCCGAAATCCTCGACGGCGCCGAGATCGCGATCGTGGACCATACCGCGCTGCCAACTGATGTCGCGAAGAAGTGCTCCGGCCTGAAGCACGTCGTGTTCCTCGGCACCGGCGCGCGGAGCTACATGAATCCGGAGGAGCTCGCCGAGCTCGGCATCTCCGTGCATCTGATCAAGGGCTATGGCGACACGGCAGTCGCCGAATCCGCGATCGCACTGATGTGGGCTTCGGCCCGGGTCATCGCGATGATGGACCGCGAGATGCGCGCCGGCAACTGGCTGCGCGAGGATGGCATGCAGCTGACCGGCAAGACACTCGGCCTGATCGGCTTCGGCGGCATCGCCGCTGAGGTCGCGCGCATTGCCACCGGCAGCGGCATGAAGGTGATCGCCTGGAATCGCTCGCCCAAGAGCTATCCCGGCGTCGAGTTCACCGACCTGGATACCGTGCTGGCAAGGAGCGACGTCGTATCGTTGCATCTGCTGCTCAACGACGAGACGCGCGGCATGATCACCCGCGAGAAGATTCTTGCCATGAAGCGCGGTGTCATCCTCATCAACACGGCGCGCGCCGCCGTTGTCGACGAGGCCGCCATGATCGAGGCACTGAAATCGGGTCACATCCGACATGCCGGCCTCGACGTCTTCAACGTCGAGCCGCTGCCTGCGGATCATCCACTGACGAAGCTCCCGAACGTGACCCTGTCGGCGCATTCGGCGTTCCGCACGCCGGAAGCGAGCGAAAACCTCATTCATGCGGCTTGGGAGCACTGCCGCCGGATCGTGAAAGGATAAGAGCAACAACAATGGCCGACTATCGCACCATCAAGGCAGAGCCGCTCACCAACGCCATCCGCGCCATCGTCAAGGCGGGCGGATCCTCGGATCGCGAGGCCGAACTCGTCTCGACCAACCTTGTCGAGGCCAATCTCAAGGGGCACGACTCGCACGGCGTCGGCATGATCCCGCGCTACGTCCAAAGCGTCACCAACGGCGGCCTCGCCGTGAACCAGCACGTCAAGATCGTGCTCGACACCGGTCCGCTTCTCACCCTCGACGGCCTCACGGGCTACGGCCAGGTGATCGGCCATGAAGCGATGGAGCTGGCGGCCGAGCGCGCCAAGCGCAACGGCGTCTGTCTCGTCGGCCTGTCCAACGCGCACCATATCGGCCGCATCGGCCATTGGGCCGAACAGTGCATCGACCATGGGCTGGTCTCGATCCATTTCGTCAACGTGATCTCGCGGCCGATCGTGGCGCCCTGGGGCGGCAGCGATGCCCGTCACGGTACCAACCCGTTCTGCGTCGGGATCCCGCGCAGGGGCAAGGACCCGATCGTGCTCGATTTCGCGACCAGCCGGATCGCGCAAGGCAAGACGCGGGTCGCCCACAACAAGGGCGTCGAGCTCGAGCCCGGCACCATCATCGACAATGAAGGCAAGCCCACGGTCAATCCGCGCTACACCGTGATCCCGCCGCACGGCGCCATCCTGCCATTCGGCGAGCACAAAGGTTCGGGGCTTGCGCTGGTGTGCGAAATTCTCGGCGGCGCGCTCTCCGGCGGGCAGGTGGTCAAGGGACCATCCGACGGCAAGTACAACGTCCTCAACGGCATGCTCTCGATCGTCATCGATCCGAACAAGCTCGGCACTGGCGAGAACCTCGCGCGCGAGGTCGAAGGCTTCGTTGCCTGGCACACCGCCTCACCACCCGCACCGGGCGTCGACAAGGTCAGGATCGCGGGCGAGCCCGAGCGCGAGACCAAGAGGAAGCGTCTGGCCGAAGGCATTCCAGTCGATCCGACCACCTGGCAGGAGATTCTCGAGGCCGGGAAGAAGTTCGGGCTGGATCAGGCCGCGATCGAGGGAATCGTGGGCTGATTGACCTGATGCAATGCTGATGTCCTTCTCCCCTTGTGGGAGAAGGTGGCGCGAGGCGCCGGATGAGGGGCTCTCCCGGCGAAGAAACTATCCTCGAATGAGACGCCCCCCGCGGAGAGAACACCCCTCACCCGCCCTCGATGCGTCGCATCGAAGCCGCCCTCTCCCACAAGGGGCAGTCAACTAATCCACCATATCCGCGACCGCCTTGCCGCAGGCCGTGGTGTCCGCGTTGCCGCCGAGATCCTTCGTGCGCAGCGTGCGCTCGGCCAGCGTGCGCTCGATTGCATCCACGATCGACTTTCCGGCTTCCTTCTCGCCGAGATGCTCCAGCATCATCGCGCCCGACCAGATCATGCCGATCGGGTTGGCGATCCCCTGCCCTGCGATATCGGGCGCCGAGCCGTGGACCGGCTCGAACACCGAGGGGAAATTGCCCTCCGGATTGATGTTGCCTGACGGCGCGATGCCGATGGTGCCGGTGCAGGCCGGGCCGAGGTCGGAGAGGATATCGCCGAACAGATTAGAGCCGACCACGACGTCGAACCAGTCCGGATGCAGCACGAAGTTCGCCGTGAGAATGTCGATGTGGTACTTGTCCCACTTCACGCCGGGAAATTTCTTGGCCATCGCCTCCACGCGCTCGTCCCAATAGGGCATGGTGATGGAGATGCCGTTGGACTTGGTCGCCGACGTCAGGTGCTTCTTCGGCCGCGACTGCGCAAGCTCGAAGGCGAATTTCAGGATGCGGTCGACGCCGGTGCGGGTCATCACCGTCTGCTGCGTCACGAACTCGCGGTCGGTGTCGGGGAACATGCGGCCGCCGACGGAGGAATACTCGCCTTCCGTGTTTTCGCGCACCACCCAGAAATCGATGTCGCCGGGCTTGCGGCCCGCCAGCGGGGAAGGCACACCGGGCATCAGGCGCACCGGGCGCAAGTTCACATACTGGTCGAACTCGCGGCGGAATTTGATCAACGAGCCCCACAGCGAGACGTGGTCCGGGATCTTGGCCGGCCAGCCGACCGCCCCGAAATAGATCGCATCGTGCTTGCCGATCTTCTCCTTCCAGTCGTCCGGCATCATATGACCATGCTTCTCGTAATAGTCCCAGGACGAGAAGTCGAAATGGTCGAAATGCACGGAGACGCCGTGCTTCTTCGCAGCCGCCTCCAGAACGCGAAGGCCCTCGGGCATGACTTCCTTGCCGATGCCGTCGCCGGGAATGACCGCGATCCGGTACTGTTTCTTGCTCATCGAGAACGTCCTTGGTTGGTCTGGCAGCCGCCGCGTTGTGATCGCACTGCAATGGACCAAAGTCGCGGGCGGCGCAACGCTGCACTGCAATGTTGACCATGGCGCGGTCGAGCGCCTACTGATTTGATCCTGTTCCTCTCCTGCGAGTACCCTCATGGATCTGCATCTGCGTGGCAAGCGCGTCCTGATCACCGGCGCGTCCAAGGGCATTGGCGCAGCTGCCGCCGAGGCGTTCGCCGAGGAAGGTGCAAATCTCCTGCTCGCCGCCCGCAGCGGCGATCAGCTCAAGGTGCTGGCCGACCGCCTGCGCTCCGCACACCAGGTCGACGCCGCAACGAGCATCGTCGACCTGCGCAAGGGAGAGGATGTGGAGCGACTGGCGAAGGAAGCCGCCGACATCGACGTGCTCGTCAACAATGCCGGCGACATCCCCGGGGGCTCGATCGACAAATTAGACGAGGCGACCTGGCGGCACGCCTGGGAATTGAAGGTGTTCGGCTACATCAACCTGACGCGGTACATCTACGCGCAGATGAAGGCGAACGGCGGCGGCGTCATCATCAACGACATCGGCGCGGCCGGCGAAAAGTTCGACGCCAATTACATCTGCGGCAGTGCCGGAAATGCCGCGCTGATGGCCCTCACCCGCGCGCTCGGCAGCAAGAGCCTCGCCGACAACATCCGCGTGGTCGGTATCAATCCGGGCCCCGTCGGCACAGATCGCCACGTCACGCGGCTGAAGACGCGGGCCAGGGATCAGTTCGGCGACGAGAGCCGCTACAAGGAATTCCAGAAGAGCCTGCCGCTCGGGCGCCCTGCGCATGCGCGCGAGATCGGCGACCTCATGGCGTTCCTGGCCTCGGATCGCTCTGGCTACACGTCGGGCGTGATCTACACCGTGGACGGCGGCATCAGCGCGGGCTGGGGTTAGTTTTCCGTCATTGCGATCGCAGCGAACCAACAAGGACCATATCCGCGGCGCCAGCCTGGATTGTTTCACTGCGCTCGCAATGAGACACAATAAGCACAGGAGTACGAAAATTGTCTCAAGACCTGATCCGCGAAACCGCCTGCACCGTCGTCGACAAGCTGCGGTCCGGCGACGTCTCGCCGCTCGAGCTCCTTGATGTGCTGGAGACGCGCATCAAGGAGGTCGACGGCAAGGTCAACGCGCTGCCGATACTATGCTTCGATCGTGCAAGGGATAACGCCAAGGCGCTGATGCGGAAGCCGGCCGGCGCGCGCGGGCTGCTCTCGGGCCTCCCGCTACCGATCAAGGATCTGACCGACGTCGCGGGCGTGCTGAACACGCAGGGCTCACCGATCTTCAAGGACAACGTCCCCGCGAAGTCCGACCTCATGGTCGAGAATCTCGAAGCCAACGGCGCGGTGGTCTACGCCAAATCCAACACGCCCGAATTCGGCGCCGGCGCCAACACTTTCAACGAGGTATTCGGCGCGACGCTCAACCCCTGGGACACGACGAAATCAGCAGCCGGCTCCTCCGGCGGCGCGGCGGTGGCGCTCGCGACCGGCATGGCCTGGCTTGCGCAGGGCTCCGACATGGGCGGCTCCCTGCGCAACCCTGCCGCCTTCTGCGGCGTCGTCGGCATGCGACCGAGCATCGGGCGCGTCGCGCACACTCCTAAGTCGGGTATCGATCGCAATCTCGGCGTCGTCGGCCCGATGGCGCGCAACGTCGATGATCTCGCGCTGCTGCTGGATGCCATGAGCGGCGACTATGCAGATGATCCGCTGTCGCTGCCCGCCCCCGCAACCTCGTTCCTGTCGGCGGCACAGGCGGGCAAGAGGCCGAAGCGCATCGCCTATTCACCCGACCTTGGCATTACGCCGGTCGATCCCGAGGTTAAGGCAATTACGCGCAAGGCCGCGGAGCGCTTCGCGGAAGCCGGAGCGATCGTGGAGGAGGCGCATCCGGACTGGCGCGAGGCGCATGAATGCTTCCACGTGCTGCGCGCCTTCGATTTCGCGATCACCAAGGCCAATCTGCTGCGCACCAAGCGCGACCTCCTCAAGCCCGAGGTAATCTGGAACATCGAGGAAGGCCTCAAGCTCACGGTCGAGCAGCTGGGGCGCGCCGAGGCGCAGCGTGTCGACATGACCGCGCGGGCCGTCGAGTTCTTCAAGAGCTACGACCTCCTGCTGGTGCCGACGACGATCGTGCCGCCCTTCCCGATCGAGCACCGCTATGTCGCCGAATGCGCCGGCAAGCGCTTCGACAATTACGTCGAGTGGCTCGGCATCGTCTATGCCGTCACGCTCGCCTGCTGCCCCTCGCTGTCACTGCCGTGCGGCTTCACACAGTCGGGCCTGCCGGTCGGCGTTCAGGTGGTCGGCGCCCCCCGCGCCGATGCGCAGGTAATCGCCGGCGCGAAGGTGCTGGAGGACATTTTGGGCCTGCGCGGCACGACGCCGATCGATCCGAAGGTGAAGAATTGACGTCTCCCTCATGACGACGGCTCCTCGCGTCGCCCTCATCCACGCCCTCAAGCATTCCATCGCCCCGATCGAGGCCGCGTTCGCAAAGGCTTGGCCCGAGGCACGGCTGATGAATCTGCTCGACGACAGCCTGTCGGCAGATCTGGCGCGCGAGGGAGCGCTCACCGACGCCATGACGGGGCGCTTCCTCGCGCTTGGTCATTATGCGACGGCCACGGCAGCGGACGCGATCCTGTTCACTTGCTCCGCCTTCGGACCCTGCATCGAGGCCGTCGCACGCGCACATGCGTCGATACCGGTGCTGAAGCCGAACGAGGCCATGATCGAACGCGCCGTGACCATGGGCAAGCGCATCGGCCTGCTCTCGACTTTTCCGCCGACGCTGGCGTCGATGCCGCCCGAGTTTCCCGCCCCGGTCCAAATCGTGCCTAAACTTGCCGAAGGCGCTCTGGCCGCACTCGATCGTGGCGATCGCGCCGCACATGATCGCCTGCTCGCGGAAGCGTCGCGCGATCTCCGCGATTGCGACGTCATCGCGCTCGCGCAATTCAGCATCGCGGCGGCTGCGCCGCTGGTTGCGGAGGCCACCGGCCGCCCGGTCGTGACGACGCCGGACAGTGCGGTCGACAAGCTGATGAGGCTGCTGAAAGCGAAGGCTTAAGCGCCCGCCTTTGTCCGGCGCCGCGCATCCCTGATCGCGACTGTGAGGGCAGCCTTGGTCTCGTTGACGAAATCCTCGACCAGTTCCTCGCGGGTCGCGTGCGCCGCCTCACCGGTGAACAGGCCCTGCTCGGCCAGCATCACCACGCCGTGCAATGCCGCCCAGATCTTGAGCGCCTGCCGTTCGCGCAAATAGCCGACGGCGGGGGCTTCCAAGGCTTCGATAACGAGCGCAAAGGTCTCCCGCGTCGCCTCGTGCAGCTCGCTGCCCTTGGCCGCGCACGACACCGTGCGCGAAGCAAACATCAATCGGTAGATACCGTTGCGACGCAAACCGAAATCGAGGGTGGTCAGCGCCAGCCGCAAGAGTTTCGACTGCTTCGACTGCTTTGCCATCGCCTCGCGCAGAAGTGCCGAGAATTGCCGAAACGCCTCCGCAGTGATCGCCGCGATCAAAGCCTCGCGGTCGGCAAAATGCCGGTATGGTGCCGGCTGCGAGACGCCGAGCTTCTTGGCAAGCGCCTTGATGCTGATCGCCTCGGCACCGCCCTGCTCCGCCTCGCGTAGCGCGGCCTTGATCAGCGCATCGCGAAGATCGCCGTGGTGGTAGGTCTTGTCGGGCTTGCGGGCGAGTTGTGAACGCATGTCGCGGCGAGCCTATAAGTTTGCGCTTGACAGGGGAAGTCCGCCGCGAATGTAATAGGATATAACTTAAGAATAGAAGTAAGACGAGGAAACGCGCTGCCCTTTGGGCCCTGCGCACACGACCAAGGAAAGCCGCGATGGCAGAGCGACTGAAGGTTCACGTCAATCCCGACAAATGCCAGGGCCATGCCCGCTGCAAGGCACTCGCGCCGGAGCTTTTCGATCTTGACGAGTACGGCAACGCGCACGAAGCCGGCGACGGCATTGTCCCGCCGGGGCTCGAAGACAAGGCCTGGCTTGCGAAATCCAACTGCCCGGAGATCGCAATCGATGTGATCGAGGAGTAGCGCGACCACTGTCAAGCCGCGTGCTTTCAGCGAATTCGAGCCAAGGGATTTCCCGGCCATGTCCGACGTCAACCAGCCCGCCGCCCATCCGCCCGTGACCGACTGGGTCCATGATTTCGATCACACCGATCCGCAATGGACGGAGGATCCCTTCCCGATCTGGGACCAGCTGCGCGCCACAAGTCCCGTGGTGCACACGAAACGCTTCCTGGGCTGCTATCTGCCGACGACCTATGAAGCCGTGCGCGAGATCGCCAACGACACCGAGCACTTCTCCTCGCGCCGGATCATCGTCCGCGATGTGCGCCCGGAGGTCGCCAGGAATGCAGCCCCGCCGATCACCTCAGATCCGCCCGAGCACAAGCCCGCCAAGCAGTTGCTGCTGCCGCCATTCACCCCTGATGCGATGAAGAAGCTTGAGCCGCGGGTCCGCGCGATCTGCAACGAGCTGATCGACGAATTCATTGCCGACGGCAAGGTCGACGCTGCCGCACGCTACAGCAAATACATCCCGGTGCGGGCCATCGCCCACATGCTCGGCATCCCCGAGAGTGACAGCGATCTCTTCATCAAGTGGATCCACATGATCCTGGAACTCGGCATCAAGGACGAGAGCAAGCTGCTCCAGGCCGTGCAGGAGACGACAGCCTATTTCAGCGGCCACATCGAAGCGCGCAAGAACAAGCCTACCGACGACCTCATCTCGTACCTGACGAATGCCAGGGGCAAGGACGGCAATCCGCTCGAGGACTCCCATGTGCTGGGCTCGCTACGCCTGCTGCTGATTGCCGGCATCGACACCACCTGGAGCGCGATCGGCTCCTCGCTCTGGCATCTGGCGAAGACGCCGTCCGACCGCGAACGTCTGATCGCCGAGCCAGGGCTGATCCCGACCGCGGTTGAGGAGCTGCTGCGCGCCTATTCGCCGGTGACAATGGCGCGCGAGGTGGTCAAGGAGACCACGATCTCGGGTTGCCCGGTCAAGTCGGGCAACATGGTGCTGCTGTCCTTCCCGGCCGCGAACCGCGACCCCAAGATGTTCCCGGACGCTGACAAAGTCGTGATCGACCGACGCGAAAACCGCCACGCCGCCTTTGGCCTCGGCATCCATCGTTGCGTCGGTTCCAACCTGGCGCGCATGGAAATGCAGGTGGCGCTGGAGGAATGGCTGAAGCGGATCCCAGACTTCCGACTGGATCCGGCAGGCACGGTGACCTGGTCACAAGGCACGGTGAGAGGCCCCCGGCAGTTGCCATTTCTGCTTGGAAAGGCGATGTAGGCCTCTTCAACACGAGACGGAGAAGCTGGACGGCCATGGCTGACGACAAGGCGCCGCCCGACAGCAAGCTGACGCGCACCAAGGAGAAATGGGCCCGCGAGGGCCGGTTTCTCACCGGCAAGGTCACACGTCCGGAAGCCCAGCGCCTGCCGCCCGGCCAGCACCTTACCAAGGACTGGCCGGTGCTCGATCTCGGCATCGTACCGCCGGTCTCACGCGAGCGCTGGCGCCTCGACGTCTACGGCGCGATCGAAACTCCCGTGTTATGGAGCTTCGACGAGTTCATCGCGCAAAAGCAGGCGCGGTTCACCTCCGATATCCATTGCGTCACGACCTGGTCCCGCTATGACAATGAATGGAAGGGGCTTGCCACGCGCGAGTTGCTGGCGGCCTGCCAGCCGCGCGAGGATGCTCGTTTCGTCGTGCTGCATTCCTATGACGGTTACACCACCAACCTCGCGCTCGAGGATTTCGCTGCGGAGGATGCGCTGCTCGCCCATAGCTGGTCGGGCCAGCCGCTGACGGAGGAACACGGCGGTCCGGTTCGGCTGGTCGTGCCGCACCTCTATTTCTGGAAAAGCGCGAAATGGCTCCAGGCCATCGAATTCCTGACCGAGGACGCGCCGGGCTTCTGGGAAGTCCGCGGCTATCATAACCGCGGCGATCCCTGGACCGAACAGCGCTATTCTAACGACTAGGTTCAAGCGAGGACGGGGGAAGCCCATGCCGACGGAACGCTTTCAATTCACCGGAGAAGGCGGCCATCAGCTTTCGGCCGCGCTTGAGCTGCCCGACGGCGAGCCCGCGGCCTTCGCGCTGTTCGCTCATTGCTTCACCTGCGGCAAGGACACGCTGGCGGCCAAGCGGATTTCTGTCGCACTGGCGGCCAAGGGCATCGCAGTGCTGCGCTTCGACTTCACCGGGCTCGGCTCCAGCGAAGGCGACTTCGCCAACTCGACCTTTTCCTCCAACGTCGCCGATCTCCTTCGTGCGGCCGACCATCTGCGCAGCGTCCGCAGGGCTCCGTCGATCCTGGTCGGGCACAGCCTCGGTGGTGCCGCGATCCTGGCCGCAGCAGGACAAATCCCCGAGGCCAAGGCGGTGGTCACCATTGCGGCGCCGTCCGATCCCGCCCACGTCACTGGCCTTTTCAAGGAGCACATCGACAACATCCGCGCGCACGGCGAAGTGGAAGTCTCGCTTGCAGGCCGCCCATTCCGGATCAGGCGTGAATTTCTCGACGACATCGCCGAGCGCGAGTTGATGAAGAACGTCACCAGCCTGCACAAGGCGCTGCTGGTGATGCACTCGCCTGTCGACGACACAGTGGGCATCGACAATGCGACCAAGATCTTCATTGCAGCCAAGCACTCCAAGAGTTTCGTCTCGCTGGACCATGCCGATCATCTCCTGACGAAAGCCGCTGACGCTCTCTACACAGCCGACGTGATCGCCGCCTGGGCCAGTCGCTACATCGACACTGCAAAACCCGCGAAGACGATGGATCTCGCCGAAGTGCCACGCCAGGTGGTGGTGCAGGAGACCCGCAAGAGCAAGTTCAACCAGATCATCACTGTCGGGCCGCATCATCTGGTGGCGGACGAGCCCGTTGCGGCCGGCGGCGCGGATGCCGGGCCCGGTCCCTATGATTTCCTGCTTGCCGGCCTCGGCGCCTGCACCTCCATGACCATGCGGCTCTATGCCGACCGCAAGTCACTGCCGCTCGACCGCGTCACGGTCACGCTGAAGCACTCCAAGATCTACGCCAAGGATTGCGCGGAGTGCGAAACGCGCGATGGCATGCTCGACCAGATCGAGCGTGGCATTGCGATGGACGGCGCCCTCGATGCAGAGCAACGCAAGAAGCTGATGGAAATCGCCGACAAGTGTCCGGTGCACCGCACGCTGACATCGGAGATCCGCATCGTGACGAAGGCGATTGATTGAGGCGGCCGTCTAGAAGCACGATGCCATGGTCCGCACGGCCGCGCTGATCTCGCACTCCTGCCAGGCCGCAAAGCCGAGCAGCAGGCCGTGATCGCGGGGCCGGCCAAGCGCCAGGCTGGACAAGGCGCGTGTCTCGACCCCTGCCGCAACCAGCCGCTTCGCCGCCGCCTGATCAGTGCGACCGCGCTTGAGGCGGACGACGAGCTGGATGCCTCCGGGGGGCACTTCGATCGAGAGCATACCGCCCAGCTGTCGCTCCAGTTCCTCGACGAGGTGATCGCGGCGCGCGTGATAGAGCCGGCGCATCCGGCGCAGATGCGCGAGAAAATGGCCGTCAGCAATGAACTCGGCGAGTGCCTCCTGGATGTGACTTGAAGCGATCAGCCCAATATGCCGCTGCGCGATCTCCAAGGTGTTGGCCAGTGCCGGCGGCGCGACGAGATAGCCAAGCCGGATATCCGACGTCATCGCCTTCGAGAAGGTGCCGACATAGAACACGCGGCCATGGGCATCGAGTCCCTGCAAGGCCGGAACCGGCCTGCTGTCGTAGTGGAATTCGCCGTCGTAATCGTCCTCCACGATCCAGGTCTTGCCGGGCCTGCTCAGGCCGAGAAACTCGGTGCGGCGGGCCAGCGACATCAGCCGCCCGGTCGGATGCTGATGGGAGGGTGTCATAAAGATCAGCTTTGGTGCCGCAAGCCCCGGCATCCGTTGCATACCCTGCTCGTCCAGTCTGATACCGCTCACGCGTGCACCGTACGCCCGGAAGGCAGCCGCAGCACCGGGATAACCGGGATCCTCGACCCAGACGTCATCGCCGGGCGTGACAACGGTCGTGGCAATCAAGGTCAACGCAGCCTGTGCGCTCGGCAGGATCATGATCTGGTCTGCGGTGGCCCGGACACCCCGGCTGGTCGCCAGATAATCCGCGAGCACCTCGCGCAGGCGCGTCCGGTTAACCGGGCCGAGCTCGCGCCTGGCAGCACGCACCGCATTGCGGCGCAAGCAACGCGCCCAGACCTCGTCCGGAAACTCTCTGAAATCGCCGTGCCCCGGGCGCAACGGCCTTAGTGATGCCTGATAGGACATCGGCCAGTCGGTCTGCTTGAGACTAGAGGCCCAGGGCGACAGTTGCGGCTTACCGGAGCGTTCGCGCGCCACAGCAGCACCCGCTCCTATCCTACGTCCGCCTCCATCGACCGTGACCACCGGACGGCGGCCGTGCGACGCCTCAATATATCCCTCGGCGGCAAGCTGCTCGTACGCATGAGTGACGGTGTTGCGGGAGACGCCGAGATCGCCCGCGAGCCGACGGCTCGACGGCAGCGCCCGCCCCTTGCCGAGACGGCCGCTCGCGATCAGGTCTCTGAGCTGGCTCGTCAACTGCGTCACCAGCCCCGCGTCGTCCGTCCGTTTCAAGTCGACCAGAGCGGAGATCACGTCTTCCAGAACTGGCATCTTCCTATTCTCCAATCTGGTACTTTTTCAGGTACCAGTACGATGCTATCCGGCGAAGTGAACTGCTTCAAGGACTCCGAGATGAACTCACTCTCACCCCGCGCGGCCGTCGGCCTCTTCCTCATCGTCGTGCTGGCCTGGGGTGTGAACTGGTCGGTGACGAAGCAACTCGTGCAATTCGTTCCACCGCTATGGACCGCGGCGATCCGAAGTTGGATCGCGCTGGTCGGCCTCATCACGATCCTCGGATTGAGCAAGAATCTGGTGATCCCGGAACGACGCGATATTCCCGTGATCCTCAGCGTCGCGCTGCTGCACATGACGCTGTTCTCAACCCTCGTCGCCGCGGGCCTGCGCTTCCTGCCCGCAAGCAAGGGCATCGTGCTCGGCTACACCACGCCGCTCTGGGTCGCACTCGCCGCGCCCGTGCTCGGAAAGGAGGCGCTGACCGCGCCCAAGCTTGCCGGCGCTCTGCTCGGACTGATCGGGCTTGCCGTCATCCTGAATCCATCCTCGATTGACTGGACCAATGCAGGAGTCCTGCTCGGCGCCGCGATGGTCATCCTCGCCGCGATCTCGTGGGCCGCGAACATCATCTACATCCGCGCGCATCGCTGGATCGCATCGCCGCTCCAGCTCCTGCTCTGGCAGGTGCTCGTGGCCACGGCCGTGCTATCGGCACTGGCGATGATCATCGACGGGCTGCCGCACGTCCAGTTGTCATGGAGGCTTGTGTCGCTCTTCCTGTATTCGGGCCTGATCGGGACGGCGTTGGCCTATTGGGCGATGTCAATGGTCAACAAGAGCATCTCGGCGCTGACGACGTCGCTCGGGACCACCGCGACGCCGCTTGTCGGCATCGCCAGTGCCGCGGTCCTGCTGAGTGAGCCGATCGACACCAGCCTTGCCATCGCGGCCGGACTGATCGTCACCGGCATCGGTCTTGCGACGCTGGGCGATCGACTGCTGCGCGGTCAGGCCACTGCGAGGGGGTGAACCCGCAGTGCACCGCGCAGGCCTGCCGTCGTGCCAAGCAGGATGCCGGCGAACGCGATGAATGACCCCAGCGCGAGCGTCGAAAGGCCGGTGAGGCCCTGCCCGATCGAGCAGCCGAACGCCATCACGCCGCCAATGCCCATCAGCGCCGCGCCGGTCCCCGAGCGCACCATGTGGCGCGGCGAGGAATAACCCTCAAGCTTGAAGCGGCCAGTTGCGAGCGCGGTCGCCAAGCTGCCAACGAAGACGCCGGCCACGGTCGCGATGCCAAAATTGAGCGTCAGCCCGGTGGAGAGCATGGCGTATTGCAGCGCATCCGCAATCGGCGCGATGAAGGTGAGGGAGGTGACCGGGACGGGGTTGAAGTCGTCAGCGCCGAGATAGCCTGAGACGTACCAACCGCCGGCAACGAGCAGGCCCACAATGACGCCTGCTGCGATCTGCCCTGGCGAACGACGAAACGCCGGGTGAGCGAAAGCGAACAGGATCAGCGCGACAACGGTCGCGGCGGCGGCAAGCGCGCGCGAAAGTGATTCCGAGAGACCAAGCATCACCAGCACGGAGGGCAGCGAATTTGCGCTGACGGTCGTTTGCGAGGCTTGCACCAGCGCGATACGCGCCGGCGCAATCAGGCCCTTCAGCGTCATCTGCGCGGCGATGGCGAGCACGATCACGACGACGAAGGAGCGGAGATTGCCGCGACCGAGCAGGACCAGCGCTCGCGAGCCACAGCCGTTCGACAGCACCATGCCGTAGCCGAACAGCAGGCCGCCCAGGAACAGTACTGCCGGTGAAAACGAAGTCTGCAGGTAGATCGACCTGTTGAGGTCGACCATGCCGCCGCCGGCGAGGAACTGGCTGGCGGCGATCGCAACCGCAATCGCCAGCGCGTAGCTCCGTACAAGCCGCCCATCCCCCTCCGCCAACCAACCCCGCATGCTGCTCATCAGGCAGAAGCCGCTGAGCAGACCGACGGCGCCGTACATCAGGCCTATAACGATGCCGAAGAGGATGACGAGTTGTACGGATTCCATCGGTGGGTTCTCAGGCCTTTCGCCATCTTCCGTCATTGCGAGGAGCGAAACGACGACGCAATCCAGACTGTCTCCCCGGACGCATTTCGGGATTGCTTCGCTGCGCTCGCAATGACGGTGTGTTACGGCTTCAGGATCACACGGTCCCGCGACGAGCCCGCGACTGCAACGTACGCCTCCTTCGCGCTCTCGAGCGGATAGACGGCATTCGCGTTAATCGGGAACGGCTTCAGATGGCCGCTCGCAAAGCCGGGGCCGAGGTCGCGCAGCACGGCGCCTGTGGCGGCCGACGACAGCCCCAGCGTGTCGATGCCGACATAGGTGTGCTGGCCGCGATAGAACTCGAGGATGTTGAACTGCACGATGCGGTCGATCGCGGCGATCAGAATCTGGCGGCCACGAAGCCCAAGCGATTTGTGCGCAGCCTGGAAATAGGGATCACCGACGGTGTTGAAGACGATGTCGGCGCCCTTCCCGCCAGTCAATTCGCGCACGCGCGTGGCCACGTCGGTCGTGGAGGCGTCGATCACCTCGACGGCCGCATTGGCATGGCCTTCATAGGCTTCCGCCTTGCGCACCACGCCAATGACGCGCGCACCCTTCCAGGTCGCGATCTGCACTGCGGCCTGGCCGACCTTGCCGTTGACGCCCATCACCAGCACGGTCTCGCCGCTGTTCGGCACGCCTGCGCGGCGAAAGCCTTCCATCGCGGTGACAAACGGCACGCCGATCCCGGCGGCCTCTTCCCAGGACACGGACATGGGCTTCTCAACGACCGCATCGGCTTCGACCACGAGATGACTCGCATGCGTGCCGTCACGACGGATGCCGAGATCGCCGGACGAGCCGAACACCTCGCGGCCGACTGTTCCGGCCGGCCCGTCGATCACCACGCCGGCATAGTCGCGGCCCGGTGTGCGCGGGAACACGGCATAGGGCATCAGCCCGGTCGCGGCCTTGACGTCGGATGGATTGACGGCTGCGGCTTTGACCTCGATTAGCAGGTCGCACGGGCCGCGCGTGAGCGTCCTGCGCTCGACCACCGGCGAGAGCGCTGCCGCGTTCTCAGCCTTGGCGTTGAGGCGCACACAGCGTGCCTCGACCGTTTTGGTATCAGCTGGTGACATCGAAAACCCGCGATTTCTCGCGGGCCTTGTCGCCTTTGGGCGTCACCAAGTCAATCCGTCCAGTCAATCCTTTGGCCGCTTGTCGTAGAGCCGCTTGGCCTTGCCGAGCGAGCGTTCCAGAGTGGCGGGCGCAACCACCTGCACCTTCGAGCTGATCCCAATCGTGTTCTTGATGTGGGTCGAGATCCGATCGGCATGGTCGAGAAGACCCCGGCCGTCCCAGCTTTCGGGCCGCGCCTCCGCGATGATGGTCAGTTCGTCCATGCGGCCTTCGCGGGTCAGCTCCAGGATGAAGTGCCCGCCGCACCAGTCGGTCGCAAGCAAGACTTCCTCGATCTGAGTCGGAAACAGGTTGACGCCGCGCAGGATGATCATGTCATCCGAGCGGCCGGTCACTTTCTCCATCCGCCGCATCCCGGGCCGCGCCGTGCCGGGCAGAAGCCGCGTCAGATCGCGGGTGCGATAGCGGATCACCGGAAAGGCTTCCTTAGTCAGTGAGGTGAACACCAGCTCGCCTTTCTCTCCATCCGGCAGCACCGCGCCGGATTCGGGGTCGATCACCTCCGGGTAGAAATGGTCCTCCCAGATGTGCAGGCCGTCCTTGGTCTCGATGCATTCCTGCGCGACGCCGGGGCCGATCACCTCGGAGAGACCGTAGATGTCGGTCGCGTCCATGTCGAAGGCGTCCTCGATCTCGCCGCGCATCGCATTGGTCCAGGGCTCGGCCCCGAAGATGCCGACCTTGAGCGAGCACTGGCGCGGGTCGAGCTTCTGGCGCTTGAACTCGTCGAGGATCGCAAGCATGTAGCTCGGCGTCACCGTGATGATGTCAGGGCGGAAGTCGTTGATGAGCTGCACCTGTCGCTCGGTCATGCCGCCGGAGATCGGCACCACGGTGCAGCCGAGCTTCTCGGCGCCGTAATGCACCCCCAAGCCGCCGGTGAAGAGCCCGTAGCCGTAGGCGTTGTGGATGATCATCCCGGTGCGCCCGCCGGCGGCGCGGATCGAGCGCGCCATGACTTCCGACCATGTGTCGATATCGCGCTGGGTGTAACCCACGACGATCGGCTTGCCCGTCGTGCCGGACGAGGCATGCACGCGCACCAGCTTTTCGCGCGGCACGGCGAACATGTTGAAAGGATAGTTGTCGCGCAGGTCCGTCTTCGCGGTGAACGGAAATTTCGCGAGATCCGACAGTTCGCGGAAGTCGGACGGATGCACACCGGCCTTGTCGAAGGCGTTGCGATAATGCGCGACGTTGTCGTAGGCGTGCTTCAGCGACCAGGCCAGCCGCTGCTTCTGCAGCGCCATGATCTCGTCGCGCGAGGCGCGCTCATGTGCATCCATCTCGGCGCTATAGGTAGTGGCACCTTCCTTGAGCCTCGTCAGAGCCATCCTTGTTTCCCCACATTGATCTATTCTCTTCTTTGCTCTTACTGATCTTGCGTCGGCAGCCACGTGCCGGGAACGACGCGCGAATGTCCGCGGAATTCCGCTATGACAGTGTCGCCCATGGTCACGCGCACGTCATAGATGCCGGAGCGGCCGCCGCGGGTGACCTCCCGCGCGTTCGCAATGAGCCGGTCGCCCAGCCTGCCCGGCTTGATGAAAGTGATCTGCCCCTGCGCTGCCACGACGCGCTCATTGTGAGAGTTGCAGGCAAACGCAAAGGCGGAATCGGCGAGCGTGAAGATGAAACCGCCGTGGGCGATGCGTTGGCCGTTGACCATATCCGGCCGCACCGTCATCGCGAGCGTTGCAAAGCCCGGGCCGATCTCGACGATCTCCATGCCGAGTCCCTTTGAGGCATCGTCCTCTGCCCACATGGCGTCAGCGCAAGCGCGGGCAATATCCTCGGGTGACAGGGCGGCTTTGACGTTCACGAGCTTCTCCCGGCCAAGTTCTTAAAGATGATGTTCTGCTGGATGGCTGGCACTGTCAAATAATGCGACGCATTTGCATTCATGGGGTCTGATCCGCCCGATCAGACATGATCATAATCGACCACGACCCGCTCGGACGATGGTTTCGCCTGGCAGGTCAGGACGAAGCCGGCCTTCAGCTCCCATGGTTCCAGCGAATAGTTGAGGTCCATCGGCGCCTCCCCCTCCACCAGCTTGGCGCGGCAGGTCGAGCACATCCCGCCCTTGCAGGCGAAGGGCAGGTCGAGACCGGCGCGGAGCGCTGCATCGAGGATGGCTTCGTCCTCGGCAACGGGTACGTCGCGACGCTTGCCGTCGATGATGAGGGACGCGATCGCCCTCGGCGGCGCATCGGGCGCAACGGCCTTCTTCGGCCGCGGCTTGCCGCCGAATTCCGAGACGAAGCGCTCGACGTGGATGCGTTCATCCGTGATGCCGAGATCGCGGCAGGTCGCCTCGATCTCCTCACTCATGCCAAGGGGGCCGCAAATGAAGACGTGATCGACATCCTCCGCCGGCACCAGCGAACGCAGCAGCACCCTCACCTTTTCCCCGTCGAGCCGGCCATGCAGGATCGGGATGTCCTGCTCCTCGCCGGAGATGACATGAAAGATCGAGAGACGATCGATGAAGCGGTCCTTCAGCTCCTCGAGCGCTTCGAGGAACATGATGTTGTCGGTGGTGCGGTTGCCGTAAAACAGGAAGAAGCGGCTGTCCGGCTCTCGCGCCAGCACGCCCTTCACGATCGACAGGATCGGCGTGATGCCGGAGCCTGCGGCAAAGCCGACATGGATGCGCGCGCGATCTTCCGGCGGGACCACGCCGAAACGGCCGGTCGGCGTCATCACCTCGAGCTCGTCGCCGCATTTCAGTTCGTCCGCCGCCCAGCTCGAGAATGCACCGCCATCGACCTTCTTCACCGCGATACGGATCTCACCATCGTCGGGGCCGGAGCAGATCGAATAGGAGCGACGCACCTCCTCGCCGTCGAGCGAGGTGCGGAGCGTAAGGTACTGGCCGGGCGTGAAGGCGTAGTCGTCGGCAAGTTCGTCCGGGATGGCGAAGGTCATCGAAATGGCGTTCGATGCCTCGCGGCGGAGATCGTTTACGGCCAGACGGTGAAAGCGCGGTGCAGCTGCGGACATTACGGGCGCCCTCGATCAGTCCTTCCGCCGTCATTGCAAGCGCAGCGAAGCAATCCAGAAATTCTCCATGGCAGCAGTCCGGATTGCTTCGCCGCAAGAACTCCTCGCCATGACAATCGGGTTGGCATCGTGCGTCTCTCAATGACACTTGAAATAGTCGAAGGGTTCACGACAGGACTTGCAGCGCCAGAGCGCCTTGCAGGAAGTGGATCCGAATTCGGACAGCAGTTCGGTCTGGTCTGAGCCACATTGCGGGCACGCCACCGCCTGCGCGCCGAACAGCGCACGGCGGGAGCTCGAGGCTTGCGGCGGCGCGATGCCGTAGGCGCGCAGCTTGCGGCGGCCGTCCTCGCTCATCCAGTCGGTCGTCCAGGCCGGCGACAGCACGGTGCGCACCTTTGGGTGACTGAAGCCGGCGCGCTCCAGCGCGAGCTCGATTTCGAGCGCAATCATGTTCATGGCCGGGCAGCCCGAATACGTCGGAGTGATCGCGACCTCGACACGATCGCCGTCCAGTAACACATCGCGCAGTACGCCAAGATCGGCGATGGTCAGCACCGGAATTTCGGGGTCTACGACGCTTGCCGCAGCGTCCCAGGCCCGCCGGCGCAGCTCGCTGTCGCGCTCCAGCATCGTCACCATGTCAGCCCCGGGAAGGTGCGCTGCATCGATTGCAATTCGGACAGGAGGTGGCCGAGATGCTCGCTGTGCCGGCCGGACCGACCACCTTGCTGCATCCAGTCGTTCTGGGGCAGTTCGAGCGTGGCTTCGCCGACGACGTCGGACAGCGCCGCAAACCAGCGACCGCGCAAGCTCGCCGGATCTATGGCGATGCCGGCATCGATCAGGTGCCGCTCGCCGTCGTCGACCGCAAACATCTCGCCGGTGAACGCCCAGAGCTGATCGATCGCGGCTTGTGCCCGTCGATGGCTCTCCTCAGTGCCGTCGCCGAGCCGGATGATCCATTCCGAGGCGTGGCGCAGGTGATATGCGCTCTCTTTCTCCGACTTCGCGGCGATCGCCGCCAGCGTCGCGTCGCCCGAGCCCATCATCGTACGCCAATAGAGGTCAGCAAAGCCGGAGTAGAACAGCTGCCGCACCAGCGTCTGCGCGAAATCGCCATTCGGCTGCTCGACCAGCAGCAGATTGCGATACTGCCGTACGTCGCGCAAGTATGCGAGCTTGTCCTCGTCGTTGTCCTTGCCTTCGACCTTGGCGGCGTAGCTATACAGCTCCCGCGCCTGGCCGATCAGGTCGAGCGCGATGTTGGAGAGCGCCATGTCCTCTTCCAGCATTGGCGCGTGCCCGCACCATTCGGAGAGCCGGTGACCGAGGATCAGCGCATCGTCGGCGCGGCGCAGCACGTAGAGCACCAGCGGCGTTTCGGAGACCTGGATGTTGGCGACCGCCATTACATGTGCCCCACTTCTTCCGGCACCTCGTAGAACGTCGGATGCCGGTAGATCTTCGATTCCGCCGGCTCGAACATCATGCCCTTCTCGGCAGGATCGCTCGCGGTGATCGCGCTCGAAGGCACGACCCAGATCGACAGGCCTTCGCCGCGGCGGGTGTAGATGTCGCGAGCGGCCTGCAGGGCCATGGTGGCGTCGCTGGCATGCAGCGATCCCACATGCTTGTGCGCAAGCCCATTGCGGCTGCGAATGAAGACTTCCCACAGCGGCGTGTTCGGCGTGGCCATATTGATCTCCCTATTCGGCAGCTTGCGCGCTCTGACGCTGCGCGCGCTTGGCGGCATAGGTGGCGGCGGCCTCACGCACCCAGGCGCCCTCCTCATGCGCCTTGCGGCGCGCGCCCATGCGGTCGCGGTTGCACGGGCCGTTTCCCGCAAGCACCTGCTTGAATTCGGTCCAATCGATCTGGCTGTAGCGCCAGTGCCCGTCGGCGTCCTGAATCATGCCCGGATCGGGAATGCTGAGACCGAGATATTGCGCCTGCGGCACGGTGGCATCGACGAACTTCTGGCGCAGCTCGTCGTTGGAGAAGCGCTTGATCTTCCATCTCGTCGAGGTGTCACTGTGCTGGCTCGCGGCATCGGGCGGGCCGAACATCATCAGCACTGGCCACCACCACCGGTTCAGCGCGTCCTGCGCCATCGCCTTCTGCTCGTCCGAGCCGCGGCACAACGTCAGCATGATCTCGTAGCCCTGGCGCTGATGGAAGGACTCCTCCTTGCAAACGCGGATCATGGCGCGCGCATAGGGGCCGTAGGAGCAGCGGCACAGCGGGATCTGGTTCATGATCGCCGCGCCGTCGACAAGCCAGCCGATGGTGCCGATGTCGGCCCAGGTCAGCGTCGGGTAATTGAAGATCGAGGAATACTTGGCCTTGCCCGCAAGCATGGCGTCAACCAGTTCTTCGCGCGAAGCGCCTAGCGTCTCGGCAGCGGCGTAAAGATAGAGCCCGTGGCCACACTCGTCCTGAACCTTGGCGAGCAGCGCGGCCTTGCGGCGCAGCGTCGGCGCACGCGTGATCCAGTTGCCCTCTGGCAGCATGCCTACGATTTCGGAGTGTGCGTGCTGGGAGATCTGCCGGGTGAGGGTCTTGCGATAGGCCGCCGGCATCCAGTCGTTCGGCTCGATGCGTTCCTCGGCGTCGATCCGGGCCTGGAACTGCGCAGCCTTGGCGGCGTCCTCAAGAGCGCGATCGTCGCTCTCGGCCGTGTTCAGCGCCTGGGTATACATGCGCAATCCTCCCGATTTATTGGAACGCAATATATAACGAAATTTTTCTCATGCAAGATATTTCTGTAACATATGATCAGGCAAACCTCCGTTCCAGGAGCTTCCGGGCCGCCGGAAGCGGCCCCTTCTCGTTGGTTCCATGACCGTCGAGCCATTGCTCCGATGGAGCAAGGAGCCCGCGATAGATCTCGCCGCAGAGTTCACGGGCGGCCCGGCCCGGCCAATCCGCCGGCAGCAGGCTCTCCGGCAGCAGCGGGTCGCGCAGTACGACTCGGCGATAGTAGTGGATCAGCAGGATCCGCGCCGTAAAGGCGTCGGGCTCCGACAAGTCCGTACCGCGCGCGAGCGCGGCGCGCAGCGGTTCGAACGTCTTCATGAATTTGAGATAGGCGTCCGCGGTGCGTTGCAGCGGCCAACTTGCGCTCAGCAGGCGGCGGCCGCTGTCATCTTCAGCCGAAACTTCGAGACGGATGGCCCCCGCCGCTTCGTCCGGCACCAGCACACCTGACGGTGCGACCCAGACGCCCGGCAGCGGACTTCCGAACCCGGCGTTGCGGAGTGCCTCGCGGGAGGCGTCGCGATCTTCACCATTGCCGATCAGCAGCAACTCGAAGCGGCCGGTCCAGTCAGACGGCGGCGGATCATAGATGTGACGCGTCGCCGCCTCGAACGTCTGGCGGCCTTTCTCGGCGAGACGGTAAAAACTGTTGCGACCGACCTTTTCGCGCGTCAGCCAGCCATCGGCCGCGAGGCGCGACATCGCGGTACGCACGACACCGCTGTCGATGTCGAGACCCTCGAAGAACTCCAGCAGCGTGCCGAGCCACACCGAACCACCGCGCGGCACGATGGCATCCCCGAACACGGTGATGACGATGGATCCGGTGCGCGACGGCTCGCGCTTGAGCTGGTCGATGATGCGGGAGAGCGGATGCGCCATGCGCGAGGCATAGCGCGTTTGGTGCGGGCGCGACAATGGATGGGAGCGACAATGCGAACGCCGGGCTGCATCCTTCGAGACGGCGCTTCTCGCCTCCTCGGGATGAGGTCCAATCCCCGTCGGGGCGTCACTACGCTTACCCCTCATGGTCAGGAGCGCGGCAACGCCGCGCGTCTCGAACCATGCAGGGTTCGGCTATCTGTGCGGGTCGGGATAGGCGAGGCTGCGCCAGCCGCTGCGATCGAACGGCCGCCACTGGCCTTCCTTCTGTGCGAGCCGGTCGGCCACGGCGTAGACGACGGCGGGATGATGGCCCATGCCGCAATGGCTGCTCTCGACCTCGATGCTCTCGGTCTGCGCCCCCGCCTTCTCCATGCAGCCCTGCCAGGCGCAGACGCCGTCAGTGCGGCTGAAGATGGCGGTGGTCGGCACCGGCGGCGGCACGGCGAGCTCGCCGCCGAACTGCGGATCGACCTCGTCGGACTTCCGTCCGCTCGCCCATTCGTAGACGCGCCAGGCATTTGTCGAGCGCGGATGACCGGCAAAGGGGCTCCCGAGCGTGATGACCTGGCGCACGCAATCGGGCGCCATCTTGGCGAGCTGGCGAGCATAGAGGCCGCCGAGGCTCCAGCCGACCAGGCTGATCTTGCGGCCATGCGTGTCGCTGAGCTCGTGCACCAGATCGACCATCACGTCCTGAACGCCCGGACGGAGGCCGTAGTTGCGGCCCTGTCCCCAACCGCTCACCGCGTATCCCTTGCTGGTCAGAAACGTGCGCAGCGCGCGCGTGGACCCATCGGAGGCGACGAGGCCCGGCAGCACCAGCACGGGGTGCCCATCGCCGCTCGGCGCAAGACTCAGCAGCGGCAGCGCGCTGAGGAAGGCACCGAACTCGTGGAACGCGCGCCCTTCCAGAAACATCAGGGTACGGGACGGCGGACGCAGCGGCTGGGCGGAAGCGGTCATCAATGGTCCCTTGAAAGAATTGCTGGAAGGATCACCGGGTGGAAAAGCCGGAAAAGGCGAATGAATTCCAACTCCCCGGCTTCTTGATCGTTCCGCAGCGCAACATGAATCAGCTAGGCGGCCGGTTCCGGCATTCAAGCCGGAGAGACGCGGGGCGACAATAGCTCCGCGCGTTAATCCTAACGGCCGTGACGCAAAAGTCACAACCATCGAAGCAGGGATTCTACGGAGTACAGCGCAAGCCCTGCGAGGCCGCCGATCAGCGAACCGTTGAAGCGGATGTACTGCAGATCGCGGCCGATGTTGATTTCGATCAGCGAAATCAGCTGCTTCATGTTCCAAGCCTTGACCTGATCGGAGATGAAGCTGGAGACACCCCTCTTCTGGTCGGCGACAAAGCTGCGCAGCACCGTCACCAGGCCCTTGTTGATCTCGCCGCGCAGTTCGGCGTCGCCGGCGAGCGCCTCACCCGCCGCGACGAACATGCCGGCGAGATGATGTTGCAGCACCTGCGTCTCGCCGCTTGCGCTACGCTCGATGAACGAACGCGTATTGGCCCAGACGGTACGGGCGAGATCGGCAAGCTCGGGACGTGCGAGCAGATCGCGCTTTAAGCCGTCGATGCGGTCGATATAGGCCTGATCGGTACCGAGCCGGTCGACGAAGCCCAGCACCATGCGATCAAACTCACCGCGAAACGGATGCTCGGGATCGCTGCGCACCTCATTGAAGAACGCCGTCGCCGACGCCACGATCTTGTTCACCAGAAACTTGTCGGCGCGATACAGCCGCAGCAAGGTCGGCAGTTCCGCGCGCACTTTCTCGCGGATCATCGCCATCGTGTCTTTCTGATTCAGCGTCTCGTGCATCACGCGCAGGAGATCATCGAACAGGATCTGATGTCGTCTCTCTGCGACGAAGCCGCGTAGCGTGCCGGCGGCGAGCGGCGCAAGATCGATGGCCTGCAGCTGCGATGACATGCGGCGGATGATGAATGTCATCAGGCCGGAGCTTTCGGTCGCGGAGAAGGCCTCCGGCAGTAGGCGCAACGCGAAACGCGCCAGATCATCGCTGCGCTTGCGGTCGCGTAGCCAGTCCGCGACGAAGGAGCCGAAATCGATTTCTTTCAGTTTGGCTTCAACCGGTCCGGCTTCCAGGAAATGCACCTCGATGAATTCGCCGAGCTTGTCGGCGATACGGGCCTGATTACTCTGAATGATCGCAGTGTGGGGGATGGGCAGTCCGAGCGGTCGCTTGAACAGCGCGACCACGGCATACCAGTCGGCGAGGCCGCCGATGGTCGCGGCTTCCGCGAAGGCTGCGATGAAGCCGAACACGGGATGTACGGGCAGCAGCCACTTTGCGACCACGAACAATGCCAACGTCGAGACCAGCACCAGCGTCGCCAGCGCTTTCACACGGCGAAGCTCGGCTGCACGTTCGGCATCGCCGGGAGTGACGAAGGAAGAGGTGGCAGGTTGTATCATGATCGCATCACCCTACTCATCATTGCGAGCGAAGCGAAGCAATCCAGAATCCTTCCCTGACACTCTGGATTGCCTCGGCGCAAGGTTCCTCGCGCTGACGGCTGCGGCGCAAACAAAAGGCCCGCCGAAGCGGGCCTCAACCTCAGTTTATCGTCAGCGCCGGATCAGGCGGTCTTGTTGTAGACCTTGGCGAAATTGTCCTGAGCGGACTTCGCACCGTTGGCAGCGAGCTGGCCGAAATAGTCGGCGGTCGCCTTGGCGCGCGAGACGAACGCTTCGCCGCGGGCGCGGAGCAGACCCGACTGGATCTCGACGGCCTCGCTGAACGACTTGGCAGACGCGAGCTTGTCGATGCCCGAGAAGAATGCCTCTGCGTCCTCGTAGATCGCCTGCTGGATGTTGCGGCTGATCTTGCCGGCTTCAGTGACGGACTCGGTTACCGCGTTCTCGACGGCAGCGGTCACGCGCTCAGAGCCTGCGAACACCTCGGCGGCCCGGTCCTTCGCGGTGTTGGCGGTCTTCTTGACGAACTCGCGGGCGGCCTCGGGAACTTCCAGGTTCTGGATGTTCTTGAAAGCGTCCTTGAAGCTGTCGAAAGCGGCGTTGGTTTCGGTGGTCATGGGGTTCTCTCCATCCTCAATCGTCTGAGCTATGGCTCACCCCGTCCGGATTGGCCCGGGGCATGCCCTATATGGCATAGTTAATTGTGCGATGCAACATTGATATTGCATTGCAGCATCACGAAAGTGTGAGAAGCCTTAATGAAAGGCAGCGCGATGCCTCCGGCGCCAATGTCGGCTCGCCGGCGGCGGGACGGCGCGCCCGGCGGCAGACACTTTCCGTGCGCAACCGCGCCTCGCTAGTGCTGGACGGCGCCTGGCAGCCCGTAGGCCTCCAGTTGAGCCTGGACCTGTGCGATGTTGTGGCCCAGCACGACGATGTCGTGGGTCTTGCCGCCGACATCCCGGACATGATCGCGCAGCAACGCCTCGGCCTTGAAGCCGAGACTTTCGAAGAGAGCGATCGCCGCCTGTTGGTCGACCGTCATCTGGACCGACAACTTTTCCAGGCCAGCCCCAAGAGCGAGCGCAAATGTCTCCTGCGATAGCGCCTTCCCCACCCCTTTCCCGCGGACCTCGGGCGAAACCACCATGCGGATCTCACCGACGTGGGGCGACCAGGAGTGGGGATCGCGCACCAGTGTGCCGCAACCGACGACCCTGCCCTCTCTCACCGCGAGCAGGCTTTGAATCGCGCCGCGCTCGATCTCCTTGACCCAGGCCGACAGCACCTTGGGCTCGCTGATGTTGCGCGGCAGGAACAGCAAATCGTGGGTCGGCAGGCTCTTGCCGAAAGCGAGCACCGCGGCCTCGTCTGCAGGCGACATCAGGCGGATCTCGACATCGCCGGCATCGGTCTTGACGTGACGCGGATAGGAACGCTGTTCACTCATGTCGATCTCTTCCCCAGCCAGGAATCCAGTTTCGGCCACAGCCGCTTCACTGCGTTGGCGCCCGCCACCAGAGAGACGTGACCGCCCTTCAGGATCACCTCTTCCTTGTCCGTCGAGCCGATCTTGGCGATCAGGTGCTTTGCGGCTTGATACGGCACGATGTGATCGTGCTCCGCGACCGCGTGCAGGATCGGCACCTTGATGTCCTCCAGCTTCGCCGCGCGGCCGCCGACCGACATGGTGTCGTTGAACAGCTTGTTGTCCCACATCAGGTCCTTGGTGATCGCGCGGAAATACTCCCCGGCGAGCGGCAGCGTGTCGGTCGCCCAGCGGTCGAACATACGGTACGACTTGACGAACTCGTCGTTCCAGATGTTCTCCCACAGCTGAATCTGACTCGCGGTGCGCGACGCCGGGCGCAGCATCTCGAACGAGGACAGGATCATTTCCGGCGGCACGTTGCCGACGCTGTCAACGAGACGGTCGACGTCGAAATAGCGGCGGTCGGAGAAGTTCGAGAACAGCTTCATCTCGCGGAAGTCGATCGGCGTGGTGAAGCAGATGAGGTTCTTCATCGGCCCGCCCTTGTGGATTGAGCCGTAGAGCAGCGACAGTACGCCGCCGAAGCAATAGCCGATGACGGAGACGTCCTGCTCGCCGGAATCGGCCTGCACGCGGCGGACGCAATCCGGGATGAAGTCGAGGACATAGTCCTCCATGCGCAGGCTCTTCTCCTCCGGCCGCGGGGCGCTCCAGTCCAGCATGTAGACGTCGTAGCCGTGCCTGAGCAGGAACTCGATGAAGCTTTGCCCTGGCACGAGGTCGAGAATGTAACCTCGATTGGTGGTGGCCATCACAATCAGGACCGGCACGCGGTAAATTTCGTCCGACATCGGCCGGTAATGATACAGGCTCATTGTGCCGCGCGAATGCAGCACGTCCTTTGGCGTCGAGCCGAGCGTAGGGCCTGACGTCGAGAAGTATTCGACGCCTTTGATACTGCGCATGATTGCGCGCTGCACTTCAGACTGGATGCGCTCGGGTATCGCGGCGAAATCAAGTCCTGTTGTCGCGTTCATTCCCGCCCTCCGCCTTCGGACGGCGGACGTTTCGTGCGCGGCGGCCGTGGCGCGGCGCCTGGTTGCTGCGCGCCCGAATTGGCCGACATCTGGCTTATCATCGACTTGATCTCACCGAGTTGGCCTTCGATCGACTGGAGCCGCTCCGCGATGCCGGTCATCTGCTCGCGGCTCGGCAGGTTCATGGAGAGCAGGTACTTCTCCATGAGATCGCCGAACTGCTTCTGAGCACCTGCAGCAACCCCGCCGGCGCGGTTCACGGCTTGCGAGAATTCTGGCGTCTCCATCGCCTTGGTGGCGAAGGAGTTGAAACCCTTCTCCATCTCGCCAACCATCTTCTGCCACAAGGCGACTGGATCGGTGATCTTGTCGGTCATCAGCATCCTCCCGATGTGGAGGGCTTTGCACCCTTCTTGTCTCACCATACCACACCGTTGCGCGGGGCCGGTCAACCGGCAAGCAGTGGCGCAACGTCGCGCAGGCCGCTTCTTCGCGGGACGAAACCGTGCGATACAGCATCGATCAGCAGGAGGGACCCGTGACCGCTCATCAGCCGCCCCAGACCGTCCGCGCCAACGGAATCGACATCTGCTACGAGATTTTCGGCAACGACAATGCCGAGCCATTGCTGCTGATCATGGGGCTCGGGGCGCAGATGATCCACTGGGACGATGCGTTCTGCGAGCAGCTTGCCGCGCGCGGCTTCCGCGTGATCCGCTTCGACAATCGCGACATCGGCAAGTCGAGCCATCTCACGGGCGGCAAACGGCTGACGCCGCTCGAACTGCTGAAGCTGCGCCTCTTCAGGATACCCGTGGCCGCGACATACAAGCTGATCGACATGGCGAAGGACACGGTCGGATTGATGGACGCGCTCGGCATCAAGTCGGCGCACCTCGTCGGGGCGTCCATGGGCGGCATGATCGCGCAGGAGGTGACACTGTCGTTTCCGCACCGCGTACGCTCGCTGACCTCGATCATGTCGACCACGGGTAATCCGCGCGTGCCGCCGCCGACACGCGAGGCCGCCGCGATGCTGATGGCGCCGCCGCCGCGCAGCAAGGAGGAGTTCATTGTCCGCTTCGGCCAGACCTGGAAAGTGCTGCGCGCCGGGCATTTTCCGGAAGAGGAAGCGCTAGACCCGGGCCGCGCCGAGCGCGTGTTCGCGCGTGGACTCAATCCGGCCGGCGTCGGCCGCCAGCTCCGCGCCGTGCTGGCGTCCGGGAGCCGGAAGGAGCGGCTGCACGCGGTGAAGGCACCAACATTGGTCATTCACGGCACCGTCGATCCACTGGTCCGCCCCGAAGGCGGCAAGGACACCGCAGCGTCAATCCCGAACGCGAAGCTGCTGATGATCGAAGGCATGGGCCATGCCTTGCCGATGCGGTTCTGGCCTCAGATCATCGACGCCATCAACGAGCACGCGCATAGCGCTGCGGCCCAGGCTGCCTAGCTCTTCTTTGCGATCCAGATCACGTGGCGCGCACCGCCGCCTCGTCCGGTGGCGCGGACATTGACCTCGTTCACCGCAAAGCCGGCAGTCCGAAGACGCCTGGTGAACGCCGGGTTGGGTCCCGAAGACCAGACAGCGAGCACACCGCCCGGCCGCAACGCATTCTTTGCCGTCCCCAACCCGCTCGCACTGTAGAGCGCGTCGTTACCCTTCCGGGTCAACCCTTCCGGCCCGTTGTCGACGTCGAGGAGAATGGCATCGAAGGCAGACCGCTTCGCCCGGATGATCTCGGCCACGTCGATCTCGCGGATGGTCACCCTGGGATCATCGAGGCTGTCGCCGAAGACTTCCGCCATCGGGCCTCGCGCCCAGCTCACCACCGCCGGCACGAGCTCGGAGACCACGATCCTGGCCTTTGATCCGAGCACGGCAAGCGCCGCGCGCAGCGTAAAGCCCATGCCGAGGCCCCCGATGAGAACGACAGGCTTCGCTGTGTGCTCTATCTGCTTCGCCGCAAGCGTCGCAAGCGCAGCTTCGGAGCCCGAAAGGCGATTGTTCATCAGCTCGTTGGTGCCGAGCTTGATCGAAAATTCCTTGCCCCGCCGCATCAGGCGGAGCTCTTCGTCCGAGCCGGGGATTTTGGCGGTATCGATCTTTTCCCAGGGAATCATGGGAGTGCTTTAGCACGATTAGTTCGTCGCTCGGATGGATCGAAGCGCAATCCGGGGAACGCTCACTCGGAAAGACACCCGGATTTCGCTACGTTCCGTCCAGGCTACGGCACTGGGGCCGCGGCTACCCTCCTGCCCAGACGTCGAGCACATACCGGTTCTTCGCGCCCATCTCGTCGATCCAGCGTGCACCGGCAGCGGCGTCGCTGCCGCTTTTCTCGCGATGGATGGCGACCAGCGCCGCCTTCACGCCGGGCTCCATCTTGCCGCCGTCGCCACAGACATAGATGATCGCACCTTGCTGGATCAGCGGCCAGACCTTCTCCTTCTGCGTAGCGAGCACATGCTGCACATAGCTCTTCGGTCCGTCCGCGCGCGAGAACGCCGTGAACAGCTCGGTGATGCCGGCCGCCGCGAGCGCCTTCAGCTCCTCGGCGTAGAGAAAATCCTGATCGGGATGGCGGCAGCCGAAGAACAGCATGGCCGGCCCGAGGACGTCCCCCCTTGCCTTGCGCGCGGCGCGCTCCTGTAGGAAGCCGCGGAACGGCGCAAGGCCAGTGCCCGGTCCGATCATGATGATCGGCACGGACGAATCGTCCGGCAGCCGGAAGCCCGCCTTGGTCTCGCGTACGGTCGCGTAGATCACATCGCCCGCACGGCGGTTGGCGAGATAATTCGAGCAGATGCCCTTGTAGATACCGCGCCCCGACGCGGCCGGCCCTTCGACCACACCGACCGTGACGCTGCAACGCGCGGGATCGACCGACGGCGAGGAGGAGATGGAGTAGTACCGCGGCGCCAGCAGCGAGAGCATTTCCAGATAGGCGTGAAACGGCAATTCGCAGGCTGGATATTCGAGCAGGAGGTCGAACACCGATTTGCGCCTGGCCAGAACTTCGCTGCGGTAGCGCTCGAGCGGCTCGGCTTGCTCGCCAACAAAGGCCAACAGCTTCGGCTTGGTGACGGGGCATCGGGTGTGCTCCGCCATGATCTGGATCTGCTTGCGCGTCGCGACCTGCTGTAGCTCGACGAACTCGCTGAGCAGACGACCGACCGACACGGCCTCGCCGACCGGCAGTTGCGCACGGCGGCCTTCCGCGACATGCAACCTTATCTGGTCCGCCGGCAGGAAGCCGAAGCGGCGGGCAATCGAGTCCACCAAGGTCGGATCGTTGCGCGGAACGACGCTCAGATGGTCTCCGACGCGGTAGGTGACGTTGGATGGCAATTGCACCTCGATGTGGCGCGTCGAGCGTTCCGACGGATTGGGCCCGATCTTGTTCTGAAGCTCATCGTTGACCAGCACCTTCATCGCCACCGCGCCGCCCTGAGCGACGATGGTGTTGACGGCGGTCACTGCAACAGGCTCGATCGCGTAGAGCGGATCGTCCTCGGCGGTGCGGGTGAAATTCCAGTCGATGCCGAATTCCTTGGTTGCGACCTCGGCCGCCGCCGGAAACCATTTCTGGAACTGCCCGTCGAGATCGCTGCGTGCATCGCCCTCGCCGCGCGGATACACCGCGCGCGCACCATGGGCCGACAATTGCCCATCGATGAAGCGCGGTACCGACTGATAGGTGGCAGCCCAGTCGCTGTTGCCGCAACCGAAGACGGCGTAGCGCACGCCAGCAAAGGCATCCTTCGACAAGTCGCCGCCGAGCCACTTGACGAATTGTGTCGCATTATCGGGCGGTGCGCCGTTATAGGAGGCGCAGATGATCAGCACGCCGCCCTCTTGCGGCAGCTTGCCGACGTAATCATCGAGAGGCCCGAGATGCACGGCAAAGCCGTTGATCTCGGCGAGGTCTGCCATGCGCGTCGCGAGTTCCTCGGCAGTGCCGAGATTGGAGCCGTAGAGCACCAGCATCGGCGTGTTGTGGCCAGGCCGCGTGGTGGCTTGGCGCTGCGCTTTTGGCGTCGACGACGCAACCGCGGCGGGCCCCCCATAGGCGCCGCGCTCGCGATCGGCGCGCGGACGCACCTTGATCTTGAAGCCTTCCGGCTTGATCGTCAGCGTCTCTTTCAGGTGCATCTGGTAGCGCTGATGATCAATCAGCTTGAAGCGCTGAAGGATCATGCCGAGCGCGAGTGCAGCTTCATGCATAGCAAAGCCACGCCCAATGCAGGCGCGCTGGCCGTTGCCGAACGGCTTCCAGGCATTGATCGGCCGCTTGGCTTCCGCCTCGCGGCTGAAGTTTTCGGGATCGAACGCATCCGGGTTCGGTCCCCATACCGAGGGATCGCGGTGCAGCGCAGTCACCAGAATGGTGGTGAACGTGCCTTTCCTGAGCTTGTACTTGCCGCCGCCGATAGTCTCGTCCTGGAGCGGCGAGATGCCGTAGGCCGGCGCCGGGGGCCACAGCCGCAGCGCCTCTTTCAGGATCTGCGTGATGTAGGTGAGCTGCGTCACCTGCTGGTAGGAGGGCTTCGCATTGACATCCGGGCCAAAGACGCGATCGACCTCGTCATAGGCCTTCTTGAGAATGTCCGGATGCTTGAGCAGTGCATAGAGCGTGTAGGACAACAGGCCGCTGGTGGTCTCGTGCCCCGCGATCAGGAACGTATTGATCTGGTAGCGGATGTTGACGTCGTCGAGCTGCTCGCCGGTCGCACGGTCGACGCCGGTCATCATCGCAGCCAGCATGTCCTTCTTGTCGTCGATCCCGTCCGAGCTCTTGCGGCGCTCGGCGATGATCTCGTCGACCATCTTGTTCATGAAGGCGACGTCTTCGGCGAGCGTCTTGCGGCGCTTCTGCATCCAGAGCTGCTCGAACGGCAGGCCGCGCGTCATCATGATGGTTTCGAGCGAGCGCACCAACGATTCGACGAAGGGATGGTAGTCGCGCCGATAGAACGAGTTGAAACGGTAGTCGAAGCCGCACAGGCCGATCGTATCAAGCGTCAGCGCCGTCATGTCGTGGACCACGTCGATCTCGTCGTCGGCGTTGAGCCGTGCCCACTTGTTGACGAGCTGCTCGGCAATGTCGACCATGCTTCCGTGGTAGGACTGCATGGCGCGGTTGCCGAAGGGCTGGAGCAGGATGTTGTGCGCCTTGCTCCAGTTCGGCTCCTTGGTATCGGCCGTGAACAGGCCGTCGCCCCCGACCGCGCGCACGCGCCGCAACGCGCCGCGCACTGTCTTGTCGAAGCGCTTTTCGTCGGAGAGCTCATCGACGAGGTCGTGGCCGGAGACGACCACGATCGGCGAGCCCATCATGTCGAGCCAGAAGATCGGGCCGAGCTCCTTGGCGAGCCGCGTCAGGTGCTGCACGGGAGCAGCCGAATCCAGCGACAGCATGTTGCCGACCACCGGCTTGGTCGGCGGATGCGGAATAGGGTCCAGACGGTTCGTGGATGACATTTGACTGCGCTTCCCCCTGCCTCGATCATTCACCGCGTCATTGCGAGCGAAGCGATCCAGAATGTATCCGCGGTTGCATATCTGGATTGCCTCGCCGCTCCGCTCCTCGCGATGACGGAACTAGCCAAATCGCCTTCTACGCCATTCGATCAGCTTGGCGCTGACCTCCTCCGGCTTCTCCTGCTGCGTCCAATGGCCGCTGTCCTTCACCAGATACTTTTCGAGATCGCCGATCAGATTCTCCATGCCGTCGGCCGCAGAGGGCGGCAGCACCGCATCGTTTTCGGCCATGATCATCAGTGAGGGCACGTGGATGTGATGGTCCAGCCCCTTCGACCGCTCCCAGTTGCGGGTGAAATTGCGATACCAGTTGATGCCGCCGGTGAAGCCGGTCTTCGTGAAGGTGTCGACGAACACCTTCTTCTCCTCCGCCGACAGGATCGGCGTGCGCGGATCAACCTTGGCATCGTAGGCGGCGATCATCTGGGGAAACGCCAGGTTGGTCTTCGACGAAGCTCCGACCCCGGCGACCGGCGGCTCGTCCGGCTTGGCCGCCGGTCGCGGCAGCGGCTTGCGCATGAACGCGTCGAAGGTCTGCTCGACCCGGCTGCCGAAGATCCTGTCCGGCTCGCGCGCCGGGTCCTGGAACTGGACGATGTACATCTGGTCACCGAAGCGCTGGCGAAACAGCGCGATGGGGTCCATCGGCGCGCGATCCCAATGCGGGGTATTGACGCCGACAACGCCGGCCACCCGCGTGGGATGCCGCAGCGGCATCTGCCAGACGACAAAGCCGCCCCAGTCGTGGCCGACGAAGATCGCCTTTTCGATTTCGAGATGATCGAGCAGCCCGACGAGATCGCCGGTCAGATGCTCCATGTCATAGGCTTCGACCGGCTCGGGGCGGTCGGTCGCGCCATAGCCGCGCTGGTCCGGTGCGATCACACGGAGGCCTGCCTCACTCAGTGCCTTGATCTGGTGACGCCAGGAAAAGGCGAGCTCAGGCCAACCATGGCACAGCACGATCGGCGGCTTGTCGTCGGCTGGCCCTGCCTCGTAATAGCCCATGCGGATTCCGTTCGTCTGCGCGAACTTGAGCGGCGGCATTTCAATCATCATAGATTCCCTATTCGGCGGCGCCCTTGATCTCCGCCGCCGGTGGCGCGTAGGCCGTCTCCAGGGCGGCGAACTCTTCCGGCAGCATATCGCACATCACTTGTACATGCGGAATGATGTTGGCCCCGACGATGAAGCCGAAGTCAAGTTGGTCGCGATAGCTCTGCACGGTGATGTTGAGGGCCTGCCCGTGCGTCGAGATCGACACCGGGAAGATGTGCAGCAGCTCGGCGCCCGCGGCATAGAGCGTCTGCCGCGGCCCCGGCACGTTGGATACGGTGATGTTGGCGGCCGGCGGCAGCACGTCCGACAGATTCGAGCGGCTGTAGAGCAAGGCCAGGATCTGCACCATGATCGGCGCGCCCAGCATCGAGATGTTGGAGACCTGCGGCATCAGCGCACGCAAGGGATGCGACATCTCCTTGGACTTGGTCGATTGCGCGATGATCGCCTCCAACCGCGCCTTGGGATCCTCGATGTTGGTCGCAATCGAGCAGATCATGCCGAACACCTGGTTGTTGGCCTCGGTGTTGCCCTCCTCACGCAGCGAGATCGGGACCGCTGCCGTCAGCGATTTCGCCGGCAGCGTGCCGTGTTGCAGGAGGTAGCGGCGGACGACGCCGGAGGCGAGCGCCAGCACGACGTCATTGAGCTTGCCGCCCGCGAGCTTCGCCAGCGCCTTGGAGCGAGATAGCGAGATCGACACACCGGCGAAGCTTCGTTCCGACGAGATGGTCTTGTTGAGCATGGTCGGGGGCGACACCATGCTGGCGAGACTCTCGCGCGACTTGGGATCGGCGACCTTGCCCAGCACGTCGGACATGCTCTTGAGCACGGTCGGGATGTTGCCGGCGAAGCGCACCGCGCTCTCGATCTGGTACATCGCGTTGTCGAACAGGATCGAGCCGATGTCGCTCTTGCCGGTTCGCGGCAGCTGCAGGTTCTTCGCCGCTTGCGAGGCATCGAGCGGCTGGCTGAACAGCTGCTGATATGAATCCAGGAGGTTCGCGGCGATGTCGCGCGGCTCCTGTCCCGGCTTGCTGCCGGCCGACGGCGGAGCGACCTTGCGCGGGATCGGCGAGATATCGTAGATCATGTTGGTCAGCGCCGCGCCGGCGCCGCCGTCGATGGCGGCATGGTGCATCTTGGAATAGAGCCCGACCTCGTTGTCCTTCATGCCCTCGAACACGTAGAACTCCCAGAGCGGGCGGGCGCGGTTCAACAGCTTGGCATGCATCCAGCCGACGATGCGCTCCAGCGTGGCGCGGTCGCGCGGCTGCGGCAGGCTGGCGCGGAAGATGTGACGGTCGATGTCGAACTGATCGTCCTCGACCCAGGAGGGATGATCGATGTCGAGCGGCGCCTTCTCCAGCCGCGCCTTGAGGATCGGCGCGATATGCAGGCGTGAGACGATCATCGCCTTGAAATCTTCGAAGAAGTCACCTTTGTAGTCGTCTGGCAGACGAAAGATCGCCATGCTGCCGACATGCATCGGCATCTCAGGGGTTTCCAGATAGAGAAACGACGCGTCCAGCGACGACAGCTTCTTCCCGTCAGCCATGGTACCCTCCCCGCAAACACTTGACGGGCGCCTTGGCAGCGCTTCTCGTCAGGCCAATACTGCCTGTTCCGGCGGGGCATATGCAATGGCAAACGGCCCCGCCCGGTCGAATGGCCGGAATTGCCCTTCCGGCTGCGCCAGCCGGTCCGCCACGGCCCAGAGCGCTGCGGGGTTCACACCGAGCCCGATATGGCTCGCCCAGTGCACCTCGATGTTCTCCGCACGCTCGGAGGCACGAAGCAGGCAGGTCCGCCAGTTCACGACACCGTCGGCGCGCGAATAGATCGACGTTGTGGGCACCGGCAGATCGCCCGCGATCGCTTCGCGCGCTTCCGCAAAATCCTCTACGCGCTCGCCGGACAGTAGCTCGTAGAGCCAGGTGGCGTTCGTTGCCCTCACGTCGTTGGCAAAGGGGCTGCCAAGTGTAATGACGTAGCGGACCATGTCGGGGGCCCAAAGCGCGAGGTCGCGGGCAAAGACGCCGCCGAGGCTCCACCCGACCAGGCTGACCTTGCGCCCGCTCGCGGCATGGGTCTGGGTGAGAAGCGCGCGCAGCGAATCCCGCATCCGCGCCAAACCACCGAGGTTGCGGCCCATCCGCCAGGCATGTGCCTCATAGCCGAGCTCTCGGAGATAACGTCGCATCGGCGCCATCGAGAGATCGCTGGCGAGGAAGCCCGGCAGCGCCAGCACAGGATGGCCGTCCCCTCGGGGGGCTCGCATCAGGAGCGGCGAAAGCAAGAGGCTCGCGTTCAGCTCGAACAGTCCACGGGCTTCGGCCAGCAGCAGGCCGAGGCCCGGCGCACGAAGCCGGCCAGACTCCGGCGCCCCGTTCCGTCCGGAAGACACTATTTTTTCTTATCGGCGCTGCGTGTGCCGCCGAGGCCGGCCATCGCGGCGAACATGTCCTGAAACCTCTCGGTCATTTTCGGATCGAAGGTGAACCAGCTCTGGAGCAGCGACTCCGGCGAGACCTTCTCGATGTTAGTCAGAACCTGCTGCTGCAGCTTGTCCATCACCGCCGTCTGCATCGGCGCCACGTCAGGCAAGCCGAAGAACTGGCGAGCTTCGAGGGGGGTGCAGTCGATTTCGATATTTACCTTCATGTCCCCTCCAATGAGATTCGAGCCGCCCGCCCGCAGTATCGCCGCGACTTATGGTGCAACGCAAGCGACCTGATGCCGGCGAGATATCCTCCGCCCGGCAATCAGCTAGTATGGTCAACCAAAGTCGGAAGATGCCGCCCAATGCCAGGCCACGCGGTGAACATTGCTGCACAGCGGCGCAACTTTGGCGCGTTCCTTGCTGGAATGGCGCTTGCACGGGTCAAGAACTCTGGGCAACATGCATTGAAAAGCCGGCCGAACAAACCAAAAATCACCGGCACGGCAGTGCGGAGAGGGTCAAGAATGTCGGTAGGTCGAACTCTGTATGCGGCGACGTTCGCCGGAGCGCTTGCGTTTTTGTCGGCCGCGCCTGCGTTGAGCCAGACGCTGCGCTATGCCAACCAGGGCGACCTGAAGTCGCTCGATCCCTATACCCTTAACGAAAGCACCACCCACGCCCATCTCGGTCACGTCTACCAAGGCCTTACTGCGCGCGACAAGGACCTCAAGATCATTCCGGCGCTGGCGGAGCGCTGGGAAACACCGGAACCAACCCGCTGGCGCTTCTATTTGCGCAAGGGCGTGAAATTCCACAACGGCAATCCCTTCACTGCAGACGACGTGCTGTTCTCCGCCGACCGCGTCCGCAAGAAGGGCTCCAATATGCAGACCCGCCTTGCGGCCGACGTCAAGGTCGTCAAGGTCGACGACTACACGGTCGATTTCGTCCTCCCCTCGCCCAATCCCATCCTGCATAGCTCGTGGGATGTCTGGTACATCATGAACAAGAAATGGGCCGAGGAAAACAACGTCGTCGATCCGACGCCGGTTGCGGCGACTACCCCAAGCTACGCCTCGCTCCACGAGAATGGCACCGGTCCGTTCATCGTCGAAAGCCATCAGCCCGGCGTGAAGACCGTCTTCAAGGCCAATCCCAACTATTGGGGCAAGGTCGAAGGAAACTTGAAGGAGATCGTCTTCACCCCGATCGCTTCGGACGCAACCCGCGTCGCCGCGCTGCTCTCGGGCGAAGTCGACGTCATCGAGCCGGTACCGGTCCAGGACATCGCCCGGATCGACAGCAGTCCGAATGCCCAGGTCCTGAAGGGGCCGGAGCTGCGCACCATCTTCATCGGGTTCGACCAGACCCGCGACGAACTGCTCTATTCCAATATCAAGGGCAAGAACCCGTTCAAGGACGTCCGCGTCCGCGAGGCCTTCTACAAGGCGATCGATATCGAGCTGATCAAGACGCGCGTGATGCGCGGACTGTCGACGCCGTCCGCCCTGATGATCGCGCCGGAATTATTCGCGCTGTCCAAGGAGTTCACGCGTCCGAAGTTCGATCCCGACGGCGCCAAGAAGCTCCTGACCGAGGCCGGTTATCCCGACGGCTTCGAGGTCACGATGGACTGCCCGAACGATCGCTACGTCAACGACGCCGCGATCTGCCAGGCCGTGGTCGGCATGCTTGCCCGCATCGGCGTCAAGATCAATCTTCTGGCGCAGCCGAAGGCACAGTATTTCGCCAAGGTCCTGAAGCAAGGCAACTACCAGACCTCGTTCTACCTCTTGGGCTGGACGCCCAGCACCATGGATTCACACAACGTGCTCTATGACATCATGGGCTGCCGGGACGATGCGAAGTCCTCACGAGGCGAGGCCAACCTAGGCGGCTACTGCAACAAGGATTTCGATGCGATCACCGACAAGGTGCTGGTCGAACCCGATACGGCCAAGCGCAATCAGCTCATCAAGCAGGCCTACGAGATCGGCAACAAGGACTGGTCCTACATCCCGCTGCACCAGCAGGCGCTGGCCTGGGGTGTATCGAAGAAGGTGAAGCTGCCGCAGCGCGCCGACAATCAGGTCCTGCTCTACTGGGCAACCAAGCAGGAATAGCGGCCAGCTGAACGGAGGGTCCCGGCAGCGTCAGGCTTCCGGAGATTTTCCGTTTCCGGCTGACAAAGACGTCAGCCTCGACACACTCTCAAGGACAGTGGAAGGAATGCTCGCTTTCACTCTGCGCCGCGCCATTCAGGCCATCGGCGTCATGTTCGCGGTCGGCATCATCGCGTTCTCGATGTTCCGCTTCGCCGGCGATCCCGTCAACCAGATCGTGTCCATCGACACGCCTGCGGCCGAGCGCGAAGCCGTGCGCAAGTCGCTCGGCCTCGACGACCCCGTGCCGGTGCAGTTCGTACGCTATTTTGCCGATGCCGCGCAGTTCAAGTTCGGCGTCTCCTACCAGTTCCGCCAACCCGTCTCGGCGCTGCTGATGGAGCGCATGCCCGCGACGCTGGAACTTGCGATCTGCGCGACCGTCTTTGCGATGGTCCTCGGCATTCTCATGGGCGTCTATTCCGCGCTCAGGCGCGATACCTTCCTGGCCAAGCTATTCCAGGCGGTGTCACTGATCGGCATCTCGCTGCCGACCTTCCTTATCGGCATTCTCCTGATCTACCTGTTCGCCGTGACGTTGGGCTGGTTGCCCTCGTTCGGCCGCGGTGAGGTGGTCAGGCTCGGCTGGTGGACGACGGGCCTGCTCACGCTGTCGGGGCTGAAGGCGCTGATCATGCCTTCGATCACGCTCGGCTTGTTCCAGATGACCCTGATCATGCGGCTGGTGCGCGCGGAGATGCTCGAAGTGCTGCGAACTGACTACATCCGCTTCGCTCGCGCGAGGGGGCTGACCACCCGTGCCATCCATTTCGGCCATGCGCTGAAGAACACGCTGATTCCGGTGATCACGGTCGCAGGACTCCAGTTTGGCTCGGTTATTGCATTTTCCATCATCACCGAAACCGTGTTCCAGTGGCCGGGCATGGGACTTCTCTTCGTGCAGGCCGTGCAGAACGTCGATATTCCGATCATGGCCGCCTACCTGCTGATGGTTTCGCTGATTTTCGTCACCATCAATCTGGTGGTCGATATCCTCTACACCGTGGTCGATCCGCGTCTGCGCTCGACCGTCGGTCGCGCCGCATAGGGCATCGCTCCATGTCCGACGCAGTCGTCTCCAAGTCCGACAGGCAGGGCACGCAGCCCGCGCGCACCCGAGGCTGGTTCGGTCGCGCGCTCGACAGCGACCTCTTCTATTCATTCCGCCGCTCCAAGCTCACGATGGTGGCAGCAGCCATCACGGTTCTGTTCTTCCTGCTTGCGATCTTTGCATCCGCGCTCGCGGTGCAGAACCCGTTCGACCCGGCGCAGCTGCAATTGATGAATTCGCGGATTTCCCCGCTCTGGACCGCCGACGGCCAGAGCCCCTTCCTGCTCGGCACCGACGAACAGGGCCGCGACGTGTTCTCCGCCATTCTCTACGGCATGCGCATCTCGCTCGCAGTCGGCGTAGCCGGCGTGATCTTTGCCGGTGTGCTCGGCATCGCGCTTGGCCTGATCGCCGGATATTTCGGCGGCGCGGTCGACGGCGTGATCATGCGGATCGCCGACGTGCAGCTTACCTTTCCGGCCATCCTGATCGCGCTGCTGGTCAACGGCATCGCCAAGTCGATTCTCGGCAACCGGCTGGACGCCACCAGCATGCTGACGGTGCTGGTCATCTCGATCGGCCTCAGCTTCTGGGTTGGGTATGCCCGAACGGTGCGCAGTTCCGTCATGGTCGAGAAGAACAAGGACTATGTGGCTGCCGCGCAGCTGATCGGCCTGCCAGCGCCCAAGATCATGCTTCGGCATGTGCTGCCGAACACGATGGGGCCAATCCTGGTCATCGCCACGATCAATCTCGCACTTGCCATCATCACCGAGGCGACGCTGTCCTTCCTTGGCGTCGGCCTGCCCGACACCATGCCTTCGCTCGGCACGCTGATCCGGATCGGCAACAACTACCTGTTCGCGGGCGAATGGTGGATCGTCGCCTTCCCCGGGATCGCCCTGGCCGCGCTGATCCTGTCAATCAACCTGCTCGGCGACTGGCTGCGCGACGCGCTCAACCCGAAGCTTCGATGAGTACGCCTCGTCCATGACCGAACCCGTCCTCTCCGTGCGAAATCTCAAGGTCGAGTTCGCCTCGCGCCGTGGGACGTTGCGCGCCATCGACGGTGTCTCCTTCGATATCGCCAAGGGCGAGGTGCTCGGCGTCGTCGGCGAGTCCGGCGCCGGCAAGTCCGTCACCGGCCTCTCCGTGATCGGCCTGATCGATCCGCCCGGACGGATCGCCGGCGGCGAGATCCGTCTCGCGGGCCTGCGCATTGACAATCTGCCGCCGGAGGAGTTGCGCCGCATCCGGGGCAAGCGCATCGGGATGATCTTCCAGGATCCTCTCACATCGCTCAATCCGCTCTACCGCGTCGGCGACCAGATTGTGGAGACGATCCGGACCCATCTCAATCTGTCCGGGACGGCCGCGCGCCGCCGCGCCATCGACCTCTTGGCCGAAGTCGGCATTCCCGCGCCCGAAAAACGTATCGACGGCTATCCTCACGAATTCTCTGGCGGCATGCGCCAGCGCGTCGTGATTGCGCTCGCGATCTGCGCCGAACCGGAGCTGATCATCGCCGACGAGCCGACCACCGCGCTCGACGTCTCCGTTCAGGCGCAGATCATCTCGCTGATCAAGCGGCTGGGACGCGATCACGGCACCGCCGTGATGCTGGTGACCCACGACATGGGCGTGATCGCGGAAACATCCGACCGCGTCGCGGTGATGTATGCCGGCCGGATCGCCGAGATCGGCCCGGTCCAGGACGTCGTGAAGAATCCCCTGCATCCCTACGCCAAGGGCTTGATGGGCGCCATTCCGACGCTTGCGGGCGAGGACAAGCGACTCGTGCAGATTCCCGGCTCCATGCCGCGGCTGTCCGCCATCCCGCCCGGCTGTTCGTTCAACCCGCGCTGCGCCTTCGCCTTCGATCGCTGCCGCGTGGACCGGCCGGACCCGCTCCCGCGCGGAGCGCAATCGGTCGCCTGCCATCTCTATGACGATGCGGCGGCGGAGAGCGTGGCATGAGCGCCCCGTTCGTTCAGGCTACAGACCTGCGCCGCGTCTTCGACGTCTCAAAGCCCTGGCTAAATCGCGTGCTCGAAGGCGGGCATCTCGAATATCTCAAAGCAGTCGATCACGTCACCTTCGACATCAGAAAAGGCGAGACGTTCGCGCTGGTCGGTGAATCCGGCTCCGGCAAGACCACAGTCGCGCGCATGGTCGTGGGGCTGCTGCCGCCGAGCTCCGGCGACGTGCTGATCGACGGCGTCTCCATGACCGACCCGCGGCAGGCGCCCGCGCGCCGGAAGCTGCGCCGCCGCATCCAGATGATCTTCCAGGACCCCTATGCAAGCCTGAACCCGCGCTTCCGCGTGGATGCGATCATCTCCGAGCCGATCCGCGCCTTCGGCTTGATCCCGGGCGAGCGCGACATCCAGGCTCGTGTCGGCGAGCTGCTCAACCTCGTCGGCCTGCATCCCGACGACCGTCTGAAATATCCGCACGAATTCTCCGGCGGTCAGCGCCAGCGCATCGCGATCGCGCGAGCGCTCGCGTCTGACGCCGAGTTCATCGTCTGCGACGAGCCGACCTCGGCCCTCGACGTTTCCGTGCAGGCGCAGATCCTGAACCTGATGCGCGACCTCCAGGACAAGTTCGGCCTGACCTACATGTTCATCAGCCACAACCTCGCCGTGGTCCGTCACATGGCGAGCCGCGTCGGCGTGATGTATCTCGGCCGCATTGTCGAGATCGCCGAAGGGCGCGAGCTGTTCGCCCGTCCACGCATGCCTTACACCAAGATGCTGCTCGGCGCGGTGCCCGATCTCGCCATGAGCGGCCGTCAGCGGGTTCCGGTCAAGGGCGAGATCCCAAACCCGATCAACCCGCCGCCCGGCTGCGCCTTCAATCCACGCTGTCCGCTCGCGTTCGATCTCTGCCGCAGGGAGACGCCCGAACTGATCGACGGCGCCGCCTGCCACGCGGTCAACACTGCGCCGGTCCCGGCGTGACGCGCGCGTGCCATGCAGCCTTCGCATTTGGCGGCGACGTGGCTCTGTGATCAATTGCGCGCGCCGAAGTAAGGTGGTGAAATCCGATGGGCAGCAATATCAATCCCGATCCGTTCACGACGAGGCCCGAGATTGAGGGCACCTTCGGGGTCGTTGCCACCACGCACTGGATTGCGACCGCGGTCGGCATGGGCATTTTGGAGAAAGGCGGTAACGCCTTCGATGCCGGCGTCGCCACCGCCTTCACTCTCCAGGTGGTCGAGCCGCATCTGAACGGTCCCGGCGGTGATGTCCCCATCATCGTTCACGACGTCAAACGCGGCCGCACCGAGGTGATCTGCGGTCAGGGCCCGGCGCCCGCGCGCGCCACCATCGCGCATTACAGGAGCGAAGGTCTCGACATGGTGCCCGGCACGGGCCTGCTCGCGGCCTGCGTTCCCGGCGCGTTCGAGTCCTGGATGATGCTGCTGCGCGATTACGGCACGATGCGCGTGCGCGACGTCCTGCAGCCTGCGATCGCATACGCCCGCGACGGCTATCCGCTGGTCGAGCGTGCCTGCGCCACGATCCAGACGGTCGAGCAGCTGTTCCGGAAGCACTGGCCGACCTCCGCCGCAGTGTACCTGCCGAACGGCGAGGTGCCGAAACCTGGCACGCTCTTCACCAACAAGACGTTGGCCGCGACCTACGACCGCATTCTCAGCGAAGCCGAGAGCGGCGGTGGAGGCCGCGACGCCGAGATCGAGCGCGCGCGCAAGGCCTGGTCGCAAGGCTTCGTTGCGGAGGCCATCGACAAGTTCTGCCGGACACAGGAGGTGATGGACGTCAGCGGCTCCCCGCATCGCGGCGTTCTGTCCGCCGACGACATGGCCCGTTGGCAGCCGACAGTCGAGGCACCGCTCACCTACGAATATGGCCGCTATACCGTCTGCAAGGCTGGCGTCTGGAGCCAGGGCCCCGTCACGCTCCAGCAGCTTGCGCTGCTCAAGGGCTTCGACCTCGACGGACTCGATCCGACGGGACCGGAGTTCATCCATCTGCAGATCGAATGCGCAAAGCTCGCCTTCGCCGACCGCGAAAAGTTCTACGGCGATCCTAAGTTCACCGAGATCCCGATCTCGACGCTGCTGTCGGATATCTACAACGATGAGCGTCGCAAGCTCGTCACCGACAAGGCCTCGCTCGATTTCATCCCCGGGTCGGTGGAGGGTTTTGGCGGAATGGTCAAGCTGCGCCGCGCCGAGGGCCAGCGCGAGGCGGTCGGTGCGTTCGGTGCCGGCGAGCCGACGGTGGGACGCTTCGGCGAGGTGCGCGGCGACACCGTGCATTTCGACATCATCGACAAGGACGGCAACATGGTGTCCTCGACCCCCTCGGGCGGCTGGTTGCAATCCTCGCCCATCATTCCGGAGCTCGGCTTCTGCCTCGGCAGCCGCGCCCAGATGTTCTGGCTCGAGGAAGGCCACCCCGCCGCGCTCGCGCCGGGCAAGCGGCCGCGCACGACGCTGTCGCCGACCATGGCATTGCGCGACGGCGAGCCGTACCTTGCCTGGGGCTCGCCCGGCGGCGACCAGCAGGACCAGTGGATCACGCAGTTCTTCCTGCGCCACGTCCATTGCAACCTCAATCTCCAGGAGGCAATCGACGCGCCGGCCTGGCACTCCGAGCACTTCCCGATCTCGTTCTGGCCGCGCACCGCGCGCCCGGGCGTGCTCGTGGTCGAGAACCGCGTGCCTAAGGCAACGATCGAGAACTTGCGCGAGCGCGGACATATCGTCGAGATCGGTCCCGACTGGTCGGAAGGCCGTCTCACCGCCGCCTCGCGGGTTGGTCCACGCCGCCGCGCTGCCGCCAATCCGCGCGGCATGCAGGGCTACGCTGCGGGACGGTAGAAGGCTGCACATGACCTGGTCGATCATCGCGCGCGACCCTGCCACCGGTCAGTTCGGGATTGCGGTGGCCACCCGCTTCTTCGCCGTCGGCGCGCGGGTCCCGTACATTGCTGCCGGCGTCGGCGCCATCGCAACGCAGGCCTTCGTCAATCCCTATTACGGCATCGACGGCGTCAGGCTGCTGCGGGAAGGCCTCAATGCCCACGACGTGCTGGGCTCTCTGCTCGCAACCGACGACGGCCGCGAGAGCCGGCAAGTCCACATCATGGATGCGAGCGGCGAAATCGCGGCTCACACAGGGCACGACTGCGTCGGCTGGTGCGGTCACATCGCCGGAAGCGGCTTCTCGATCGCCGGCAACATGCTGGCAGGAGCCGACGTGCTCGACGAGACCGCAAAGACCTACATCGCCAATGACAGCTTGCCCTTTCCGCGCCGCCTGCTCGCCGCGATGCGCGCAGGCGAAGCCGCAGGCGGCGACAAGCGCGGCAAGCAGTCCGCCGCGCTGCTGATCCACGGCGAGGAAGAATGGCCAGCGCTCGACATTCGGGCCGACGATCATCCCGATCCGCTGGGCGAGCTCGAACGGCTCGAGCGCGTCAGCCACGAGCTCTGGGTGCACTTTCGCGCCTCCATGCCGACGCGGCAGAACCCGGCCGGCAACACCGATCGCAGCGTCATCGAGGCCAGCATTGCTGCGGCGCGCATAAGACAGTCATGATGCGATCTGGCTTTCCCAGTGGACGAGCTGAAGAGCGACCATCAGCGTCAGACTAAATCACCACTTCCCGCATCACCCGGCGGCAATCCATCTCGTATTCGAGATCGACGACAGGCGGCCGGGCAAAATGCCAGGTCAGGCCGGAGCGCAGCGCGCCACGGCGGACCAGCTCGTCGACCAGCGCATGATGGAAGTCGTGCACGGAATAGGCCTGCACGCCGGTAGTATCCTTCCAACCGAAGCCGAAGGCCGCCATCCGGTTCTCCATCTGCGACGTCGTCGTGAAGCGCACCTTTTCCCGAAGCCCTTCCGGGGTGAGATCGCGGTAACGCACCGTGCGCTCGACATAGGTGCCGCTGCCCTCACGTGCCTCGGCGCCGCCGGCGATGACGAAGCTCGGCGCGTTTGACCGTGTCGGGCGCGTGAAGGAGAACGCATAGAACGAGGGCTCCGACGGCGGATCGATCTCGGGACAAACATTGCTGCGCGCCACCGGATTGGTGGTGCCGTCGAAGATGCCCCATTCGGACAGGGTCTTCACATAATGCAGATTGAACGCGCGAAAGCCTTCCTCGCTGAAGGCCGCCGGCGACCGCAGCTCGCAAGCACAGAATGCCGTCAACGGACGTCCCGCCTCCTGGATAAACCTTGCCGCCAGCGCAAAGCCTTCTGCGAGCGGCACCAGGCGATCGAACCGGACGCGCTGGATCTCATAGCCTTCGTCCGCCGCGGCGCCTGCGGAGTACTGGAACACGGATGGAATGAAACGGTAGTTGCCGGCTGAGAATTCACGGGTCATGATGGGCTCCTATTCCAATTGCATGCGAATGCCCTTGGCGCCGTTGAGCAGGCGCTTCAGGTGAAAACTGGCCAGAGGGTCGTCGGCATGCACGCCGACCAGCGCGGCAAAGGCCGGCATGGCCGCGGCATCGCCAGCCTCCATCTTGCCGAAAGCTTCGGAATATTGCGCCGTCGCCGGAGCTTCGAATTCGGTCTGGCGGAGCGGTTCGAATGCGCGCAGCGGCTCGCTGCGTCCGCGCAGCATCAGGTCGCCCACCGGACGACCATGGAAATTCGCTGCCCCGTTCGCCACGCTGGCACTGACGCAGATGCGCGTTCCCAGATGCTTGTTGGCGGCCTCCAGCCGCGCCGCCGTGTTGATGGTGTCGCCGTAGGCCGTGTAGTCGAAAAAGCGGTTTCCGCCGAAATTCCCGACCAGCGCCGGTCCGGCGTGAATGCCGATACGGGTCGTGCCAAAGTTCACACCCCTGGCTTTCTGGCGCACGCAAAAGCTCTGCGCCCAGGCATCAAGATCATGCGCGCAGGCAACGGCACGCGTCGCATAGTCCGGCTGATCTCCGGGCGCATTGAACAGAACCTGGATCGCATCGCCGATGATTTTGGCGACCGTCCCTTCGTGCGTGAAGACGATCTCGGTCATCCCGCCGACATATTCGTTGAGCAGTTCGCCCAGCGTCTCGGGCGGCGCACTTTCGACCAGCGAGGTGAAGCCGGTGATATCGGTGAAGATGGTCGCGATGTCGCGCCACTGTACTTCAACCCCTTCGCCTTCGCCGCTTGCCGCCAGCCGTTTGGCGAGCTGTGGCGAGAAATGACGCGACAGCGCAGCATGGGCACGCTCGGCTTCCATCTGACGCCGCCGGACTTCGCGCAGCATTTCAACATGCCGAATGGTCTTCTCGATCGTTGTCTCCAGATCGGCGAAGTCGATCGGCTTGGTCAGGAAGTCGAACGCTCCCCGGTTCATGGCGATGCGGATATTGCTCATGTCACCATAGGCCGAGACGATGATGGTCGACTTCTTGTCCTCGGCCTCCTGGAGCTTCGCCAGCAGCGACAACCCGTCCATCCGCGGCATGTTGATGTCGGAAACCACCATGTCGACATGCGGGTTCCGCTCGAGCGACTCCAGCGCCTCAAGGCCGTCGCGCGCGAAGATGAGAGCGAGCTGCCCGTCGCGGACCTGCTTGCGGAATTTCTGCAGGACCAGCGCCTCGAGGTCGGGCTCGTCGTCGACGAAGAGGATGGTCGCAGTCATGCGGCTTGCTCGAGCCTCATGTCGATCTCCTGCCGCAGCAGCGCGAAATCGATCGGCTTGGTGAGAAGCCCGACGGCGCCGCGTTCGATCGCCTTGCGGCGCGTTTCGGCATCGCCATAGGCCGTGATCATGATGACGGGGACGTCCGGATGCGCAGCGCGGACCTTGGGCAGCATGTCTAGCCCGCTCATGCCGGGCATGTTGATGTCGGACAGGATTAGGATCAGCGAAGGATCGCGGACCTCGGCGGCACGCTTGAGCGCCTCGGGCGCAGAGAGCGCGAACTCCATCTGGAACCGGCCGGCGCGCAGGTCGCGCCTGAACTGCTGCCGAAACAGCGCCTCGACGTCCGGCTCGTCGTCGACGACCAGGATGTATACGTTCAAGACTTGCCTCCAGGTGTGCCAGTCGTGGGGCCGGTTGCGATGGCTCGCGGCAGCGTAATGATGAACTCGGTGAATACACCAGGCTCGGTGTTCACGTCGATCGTACCCCCGTGCTGCTTCACGATGATATCGTGGCTCATGGACAAACCGAGCCCCGTCCCCTCGCCGGCCGGCTTGGTGGTGAAGAAGGGGTTGAACATCTTCTCCTTGACTTCGGGCGGAATCCCGGTGCCGTTGTCACGGATCCGGATCTCGACGGCGTTGCCGCAATTTTTCGTCGTCGCGCTCAGGGTGGGCTCGAAACCGTCACCGGCGCTCTCCTTGCGCTTGGCGATGGCATAGAAGCCGTTCGCGATCAAATTGAGGAGAACGCGCGTGATCTCCTGCGGATAGACGTCGATCATGCCGGCTGCGGGATCGAACGCCCGCTGGATCGTGACGTTGAAAGCCGGTTTCTCTGCGCGCGCGCCGTGATAGGCCAGATTGATGCTTTCCTCCACGATGGCATTGATGTCGGCGGCGCGATGTTCACCAGAGCCTTCGCGCGAATGCAGCAGCATGTTCCGGACGATGGAGTCGGCGCGCTTGCCGTGCTGCACCACCTTCTCGAGATTGCCCTTGAGCATGCCGGTCAGCTCCTCGACTTCCTCTTTCGTCTTGCCGTCGAGCGGGGCGGATCGCAGGGTCTCATTGAGCTCGTCGATCAGCTCCGTCGAAATTGCGGAGAAATTGTTGACGAAGTTGAGCGGGTTCTTGATCTCGTGCGCAATGCCGGCGGTGAGCTGGCCCAGGGACGCGAGCTTTTCGGACTGGATCAGGCGGTTCTGCGCAGTGCGTAAATCGTCGAGGGATCGACGCAGTTCCGCGGTGCGCTGCTCGACCTTGTTCTCGAGATCGGCATAGGATTCCTGCAAGCGCGCCCCCATGTCGTTGAACTGGTCGGCGAGACCTTCGAGCTCGTCTCCGGTCCTGATCGAGATGCGCTGCGAGAAGTCGCCGCCGCCGATCCTTTCGGCGCCGCTGCGCAACGCCTGGATAGGACCGACCAAGCGGCGCGCTAGGAAGATCCCCGCAAGCACCGCGAAGAGCGACGCCGCAAGCAGCACGATCGCGAGCCGCTGCAGAGAGGCATAAAGAGAGGCATAGGCCTCCTCGACCGGCAGCTCGACGAACATGGTCCAATGCAGAGGCTGGATGGGGGCGGAGGCGGTCAAGACCTTCTGGCCCTGAATGTTGCGCCCCTCCTCCAGTTCATCCGGCATCCTGCCGCCGGCAGCCAGCGCCGCACGCACCTGCGGGAGGCCGGACATGTCGCTATTGCGCAGCACGAGGCTGATGTCGGGATGCGCGATCAGACGCCCCTCCGGGCCGACCACATAGGCGTGCCCGCGCGCGCCGACCTTGATTTGGGAGACCACGTCCCAGATCAGCTTGAGATTCACCTCCGCGATGCTGACGCCGGCATCCTTGCGCGCCCCGGCCAGCGCCAGCGTCATGTAGGGCTCGGATTCCCGGCGAAAATAAACAGGGCCGTAATAGACCTTGTGCGCGACCGCCTCAGTGAACTTCGGATCGCTCGACAGGTCGATCCCGCTGTCGAGCGCATCCATCGCCAGCCGCGAGACCCGCAACCGCTCCTTGCCGGTCGAATCCACCTGGGCAAGCTCGGTAATCGCGGGCACTTGGCGCAGGAGGCGTAGCGCATCGAATCGGCGCTGTTCGATCGAGCCTCCGGACCAGGGCAGCTGGGTGGTCCAGCCGAGCTGGCTTTCGATCTCCTTGACGAAATGACCGATCTTGGCCGCGGCCGACTCGGCCTGCTCGTGCTGAACCCGGATCAGCGCGGCCTTGTGCTCGCGATAGTAGAAGAAGACCTCGAACAGGCCGTTGACCAGCAGCGCGATGGCCACGACGGCCACGAACAGGGCGACATACTTGGTGAACAGCCGGGTCCTGATGCCGCGGCCCGTTTCGCCGTGCCCTGCCTGGATTGGTGCCGCGCTGGCTAGCGTTCCAGCTTGAGGTGAGTCGGGGTGGAGGGAAAGGCTCATCCCGCGAAACCTAGCAAGAAGACCGATTCTTGTCTCTCGCGGGCGCGCACAGGGCTTGCAACAAGCTCAACGAAAAAGGCGGCAGCGGATGACCGCTGCCGCCCTTGGCACCAGCCTTGTCTTGCGGTTCAGGTCGGCCGCAGCGCTTTTGATCCGAGGTCGAGGTCGTTGATCTGCTTGTTCCGCTCCGAATCGGCCGCCGCGCGATGATCGGTCGCCAGCACCACATAGACCGCCGGCAACACGAACAGCGTGAACAGCGTACCGATCGACATGCCGGCCACGACGACCAGACCGATCGAGAAGCGGCTGGCCGCACCCGCCCCGGTCGCGGTCAGGAGCGGAATCAGGCCGGTCACCATCGCGGCCGTGGTCATCAGGATCGGCCGCAGCCGGATGCGAGCCGACATCTCGATCGCCGAGCGGCGGTCGAGCCGCTCGTTGATCTGGAGTTCGTTGGCGAACTCCACCATCAGGATGCCGTGCTTGGTGATCAGGCCGACAAGGGTGAGCAGACCGACCTGGGTGTAGATGTTCATCGTCGCCGCGCCGAAGAACAGCGGGATCAGCGCGCCGACGATAGCCATCGGCACCGAGATCATGATGACCAACGGGTCGCGCAGGCTCTCGAACTGCGCCGCTAGCACCAGGAAGATGATGATCAGCGCGAAGCCGAAGGTGATCGCGAGCTGGTTGCCTTCCTGCACATATTGCCGGGAATCGGCCAGATAGTCGTGGCTGAAGCCCTGCGGCAACTTCTTGGCCTCACCTTCGAGGAAGTCCACCGCAGCACCGACGGTCACGCCCGGCATCGGCACTGCCGAGAACGTCGCCGAATTGAGCTGGTTGAAGTGAGTCAACGAATTCGGGTCGGTCTTGGTCTCAATCGACACCAACGTCGACAGCGGAAGCTGCTGCCCGGTATTGGTCGTCACATAGTAGCCGCCGAGCGATTCCGGGGACAGCCGCTTGGCACGCGGCACCTGCGGGATCACCTGGTACGAACGACCCTCGAGATTGAAGCGGTTGATGTAGTTGCCGCCGAGCAGCACCGCCAGCGTAGCGCCGAGGTTCTGCATATTGACGCCGAGATCCTGCGCCTTGGTACGGTCGATCGTCACCTTCACGTTCGGCTGGTTGTAGGCGAGATCGCTGTCGGAAACGATGAACATGCCGCTGTTGCGCGCGGCCTCCTTCAGCTTCTCCATCTGCTCATAGACCGTCTGGAACCCGGCGGTGGAGTTGATCACCATCTGGATCGGCAAGCCGCCCGGGCCGCCCGGCAGCGGCGGCAGGTTGAACGCAAAGGCTTGCACCCCCTCGATCTTGGACAGCTCGGCCTGCACCAGCGGCTTCAGCTGGATCGCCGAGCGCTTGCGCTCGTCCCACGGCTTGAGCAGCATGCCGGCGATGCCGCCCTGCGGACCGTTGATGCCGTTCAGCACGAAGCGCAGATCGGTCTCGGGGAATTTCGCGAATTCCTTGTCGAGCTTCTCGCCGTAGAAATCGAGATAATCGATGTTGGCGTATTTCGGAGCCTTTGTGACGGCGAACACGATGCCCTGGTCTTCCTCTGGCGCAAGCTCCTTCGAAGTGTGCATATAGAGGAAGCCGACGAGACCGAGGATCGTGATCGCGAAGAGGCCGGTGATCGCCTTGTAGTCAAGCGAACGATCGAGCTTGCGCCCATACCAGCGCGTCATCGCACCGAACACCCGGTTCACGAGCTTGGCGAAGCGGCCCTCCTCGGTGTTCTTCAGCAACACCGAGCACATCATCGGCGAGAGCGTCAGCGCGATTACGCCCGACACGATCACCGAGCCCGCGAGCGTGAAGGCGAATTCGCGGAACAGCGAGCCGGTGAGGCCGCCGAGGAAGCCGATCGGCGCGTAGACCGCCGCGAGCGTGATCGTCATGGAGATGACAGGACCCACGATCTCGCGCGCACCTTGCAGCGAGGCCTGGACCGGTGTCTTGCCCTCCTCAAGGTGGCGATGGATGTTCTCCACCACGACGATGGCGTCGTCGACGACGAGGCCGATCGCCAGCACCATCGCGAGCAGAGTCAAGAGGTTGAAGCTGAAGCCCAGCGCCAGCATCAGGGTGCAGACGCCGATCATCGACAGCGGAATGGTGACGACGGGGATGATGACCGAGCGTAGCGAGGCCAGGAACAGGAAGATGACCACGATCACGATGATCACGGCTTCGCCCAGCGTCTTCTCCACCTCGTCGATCGAGGACTGGATGAACTTGGTCGAGTCGTAGGCGACTTTCATCTTCATCGACGGCGGCAAGTTCCGCTCGAGCTCGGGGAACAGCGCGCGCACGCCCTTCACCAGCGTCAGCGGGTTGCCCTGCGGCGTTGCCTGCACGCCGATGAAGATCGCGTGCTCGCCGTTGAAGGCGACGCTGGCATCCGTGCTTTGAGCGGCAAGTTCGACGGTGGCGATATCCTCCATCCGCACGAAGCCGCCGTCCTTGGCCTTGACGATCATCTTCTTGAACTGATCGACATTGGTCAGGCCGGTATTGGTCGAGACGTTCGAGACGATCAGATAGCCCTTGGTCTGGCCTGCCGCGGACTGGAAGTTGTTGGCCTGGATCGCCGCCGCAACATCGGTCGGCGAGACATTGCGGCCGGCCATCTTCACGGGGTCAAGCCACAGCCGCATCGCGAAGGTCTGGCCGCCCAAGATGTCGGCCGAAGCCACGCCGTCGACGGTCGATAGCACCGGCTGGACCACGCGCGTCAGATAATCGGAGATCGCCGAGCCCGACAGCTCTTCGGACGAGAAGCCGAGATACATAACGGCCGTAGTCTGGCCCGTGGTCTTGGTGACGATCGGGTCGTTGGATTCCTTCGGGATCAGGTATTTCACCGAGTTCGTCTTGGCCAGCACCTCGGTGAGCGCCTGGTTCGGATCGAAATTCAGCTTGATGTAGACCTGAATGGTCGAGGTGCCGAGCACCGAAGAGGAAGTGATGTAGTCGACGCCCTCGGCGGAGGCGACGGCCTGCTCGATCGGCGTGGTGATGAAGCCCTGGATCAGGTCGGCAGACGCGCCGGGATAGACGGTCGTGATGTTGATGACCGTATTCGACAGCTTCGGATATTGCCGGATCGGCAGCACCATCGCCGCACGCAAGCCGATCAGCAGGATCAGCAGGCTGACGACGACCGACAGAACCGGGCGCTTGATGAAAATATCGGTAAAGGCCATCGCGGCGATCTCGATTTCTTAGGCTTAAGAAAAGTGATCCGGCGGAGCCGGATCACCTGAGTGTATTTGTCAGTAGCGCGGCGGCTGCGCCGGGATCGGCGGGGCCGGGTCGGTGGAGATCGACACCGGCGCACCGGATTGCAGCTTGAGCTGGCCCACAGCGACGACCTTGTCGCCCGCCTTCAGGCCCTTGACGATTTCGACGCGACCCTCGACCCGGCTGCCGGTCTGCACGAAGGTACGCACCGCCGAGAGGCTGGTCTTGCCGTCCTCTTCCTTCTTCTCGGTGATCACGAACACGGAGTCGCCATAGAGCGTGTAATCGACCGCCGTTTCAGGCACGGTAATCACGGCGGGCTTCTCCGGCAGCACCACCGTCGTGGTGACAAACATGCCGGGCTTCAGGATCTTCTCCGGATTGGCGATCGTCGCCTGCACCCGGATGTTGCGGGTGTCGGTGGCGATCTGCGGTTCGATCGTGGTGATCTTGCCTTCGAAGGTTCGGCCCGGATAGGCGTCGACCTTGAGCCGGACGGCCTGTCCGACTTTGAGGCTGCCGGAATCCTTTTCCGTCACGGTGAAGTTGGCCCACAGCTGCGACAGATCGGTCAGCGACACGATAGCGGTGCCGGCGGTGAGATACTGGCCGACCTCGACCTTGCGCACGCCGAGATCGCCAGAGAACGGGGCGCGCACCAGCTTCTGCGAGATAAGCGCCTCGGTCTTGGCGATGCCGGCCAGCGCCTGGTCGTAGGCGGCCTGCGCGGTATCGACGGTCGCCTGGGGACCGAACTGGCGTGCCGCCAGCTGCTTGGCGCGATCGAGCGACAGCTGCGCGACGGTCGCCTGTGCCTTGTAATTGGCCAGGTCGCCCTGCTCCGGCGCGTCGAACAGCTGCACCAGCGGCGTGCCGGCTTCCACACGCGTACCAGGTTGGAACTTGATCTCGGTGACGCGGCCGTTGACGTCGGCGCTGACGTCGACCTGATGCACGGCGACGAGGCTGCCCACTGCGGTGAGCAGGTTCGGCACCACCTCGGACTTCGCCTCCGCGGCGCTGACGGCGGTCGGCGGCGGCTTGTTGCTGGCGAAGAACTGCTTGATCATCTGGCCGCGGAAATAATTGAACCAGACGAGGCCGCCGACGAGCGCGGCCAGCAGCGTGCCGACGATGATGAACCACAGCACCGGCCGGACCGGACGCTTGGGAGCCTTGCTATCGATCGGTTCGCCCGAAATCTTGTGTTCGGCTACGACGTTCATGTCATGCACTTTCTGCAATCGCCGCCTCGCCGGCATCTGAGGCCTGATCGCGGCCCAGATGCGAAGCAATTGCGGCGTCGTTAAGTCCGATACCCCTCAGGAGAAACTCACAGAGCTGCCGCTCCAGATCGTTGGCCTTGCCGTAAGCGAGACAAGGCTTGGCCGGCAGCCTGGTCAGCGCCGCAGTCATCACCGAATGATGCGCGAACCAGAACAGGTTGAGCGGATCGCCGTCGCATGGCCGCGCATCGCCGCTCGCAATCGCGCGTTCGAGCGAGGCGACGAAGACAGCCCCGATCAGCGTCTCGATCTTGGCATATAGCAGACGGGCGAATTCGCCATCTTCCAAATGACTCGTGGCCATCAGCCGCAGACGCTGCGCCTCTTCCTGATCGGGACCATCCGCGATCTGGAGGAAGTGTTCGACCATGCCGCGGATCAGTTCGACCAGAGTGGCCGTCGAGGGCTCCCGTTCGAGCAGCTCCATGAAGGCCGGGTCCGCCTCGCACTCGTCGCTCAGGATTTCGGCGTAGAGCGCCGCCTTCGAGGGGAAATGCTTGAACAGCAGCGCCTCGGAAATGGCAGCGGCGGCCGCCACGCTCTTCGTCGTGGTGCCGGTATAGCCATGTCGGGCAAAGCAGCGCTTTGCGGCACCGAGGATCAATTGACGCCTCAGGTCGCTCGTCATACGCAATGAGCTCATGCTGGGTGAGTAAGCACTCACCCACGCAGAAGTCAAGCACTATGTTGCATCGCAACCTGAATGCGTTGCAAACTCAGGGGAAATTCGTCAGGCGGCCCGCAAGTCGCTCCGGTCCTAGATCGGCTGGAATCCCAGGTCGCCGCGGATCCGGTTGACGATGTAGGTTCCGTCACGGCTGGGCAGGATGCGCTCCAGGCTGGCGCTGTCGATCTTCACATTGGCAAAGCGCGGCCCGGCGGAGACGTCGTGGACGGCTTTGGCGAAGGCCTCGACCTCGGCCATGGTCGTGACGGCCCGGCTGTCCGCAATGCCGCAGGCTCTGGCGATTCCGACGAGGTCGGCGGCCGCGGAGGTGTGGCTGGTCTGGCCGCCGGTCTCGCCATAAGCCTCGTTGTCGAGCACGACGATGGAGAGGTTGCACGGCTTCTGCAGACCGATGGTGGCAAGGCTGCCCATGCCCATCAGCATCTCGCCGTCGCCCGTGATGACCAACACCGGCAGCTTCGGCTGCGCCAGCGCGAGGCCAAGGCCAATCATCGCGGCGCCGCCCATGCCGCCCCAGAGATAGAAATTGCGCGCGTGGTCGCCGGCCGCGCACATGTCGTTCGTGGAGGCGCCCAGGCCGCCGATCGCGACGACGTCCCTGCGGTCCGCGAGCAGTGTGGACACCACCTGGCGGCGGTCGAGGAGATTGGCCTTGCTCATTTGGTGAAAACCTTGGCGCCGATCAGGCGCTGCGACAGAAGGACGGCGGTGGGCGTCAGCGCGTTGTAGGCCTGCGCCGCGGCGGCCTCGAGCACGGCCGGCACCTCGGCCGCGTTCGAGGCGCGCAGCACCTTGACGCCGGAGAGCTCGAACACGCCTTGCGTGGTCGATCCCATCGGCACCTGCCACGGATTGAACTCGCCCCACTCGCCGCGCATGGTCACGAGCGTGAGGAACGGAAAACGCAGGATCGGGATCAGCGACAGCATGTTGATACAATTGCCGACGCCGCTCGACTGCATCAGCAGCACGCCGCGCTGTCCTCCGGTCCACGCGCCGGCGAGCAGCGCCACGCCCTCCTCCTCCGTCGTCAAGGGAATGCCGCGCATCGTGGAGGAGTCCAGCACGCGCTGGATCAGCTTGGAATGACCGGCATCGGGCACATACGGCACCTGCCGGACGTCGAAGCGCTGCAACGTCGCGAAAATATCGTCAGGCCAACTCGGCGTCGTGTCGGCAGCGTCAGTGCGTGCGTGCATTTTCCTGTCCGGTCGGCTAGCAAGGTGCAAAGACTGTAGACGCATGCACGCGCCAACCAGAACAACAAAAACGGCATATCGGCTTTAACCGGCGAGTATAACGGGATGAACGCAGATGCGAAGGCGCTGGCCGCAAGCTTCGACCTCGAGAAGCTGACGCCGGAGTTCTACGATAACCCCTACCCGACCTATCGTGCACTGCGGGAGAACGAGCCCGTCAAGCGCCTGCGCAACGGCACCGTGTTCCTGACCCGCTACGACGATCTCGTCACCACCTACAAGAACACGAAAGCGTTCAGCTCGGACAAGAAGCGGGAGTTCGCGCCGAAATACGGTGACACGCCGCTCTATGAGCACCACACCACGAGCCTCGTCTTCAACGATCCACCTTCGCACACCCGCGTGCGCCGCCTGATCATGGGCGCTTTGTCGCCGCGGGCGATCGCCGGCATGGAGGGTGACCTCATCAAGCTGGTCGACGGCCTGCTCGATGCAATCGCAGCCAAGGGGGCTTGCGAGCTGATCGAGGACTTCGCCGCCTCCATTCCGATCGAAGTGATCGGCAATCTGCTCGACGTGCCGCACGAGGAACGCGGGCCGCTGCGCGACTGGTCGCTGGCGATCCTCGGCGCGCTCGAACCCGTGGTATCACCCGAAGCGGCTGCGCGCGGCAACAAGGCGGTGCAGGACTTCCTGGCCTATCTCGAGACACTGGTCGCGCGCCGGCGCCAGAAGCCCGGCAATCCCGAGCGCGACGTGCTGACGCGCCTGATCCAGGGGGAAGAGAATGGCGAGCGGCTGACTGAGAAGGAACTCCTGCACAATTGCATCTTCCTGCTCAATGCCGGCCACGAGACCACCACCAATCTGATCGGCAACGGCCTTGTCGCGCTCGACCGGCATCCCGACCAGAAGCAGCGCCTGATCGACAACCCCGACATGATCAAGACCGCGGTCGAGGAGATGCTGCGCTACGAGAGCTCGAACCAGCTTGGCAACCGCATGACCACCGAGCGCGTCGAACTCGGCGGCGTCATGCTCGAGGCAGGGACGTCGGTGACACTGTGCATCGGTGCGGCCAACCGCGATCCCACGCAGTTTCCGGACCCTGAATGCTTCGACATCGCGCGCACGCCGAACCGGCACCTTGCCTTCGCCACCGGCGCGCATCAATGCGCGGGCATGGCGCTGGCGCGGCTGGAAGGCGCGATTGCGATCTCGCGCTTCCTGGCGCGCTTCCCGAACTATGCCGTGAGCGGGCCGCCAGTGCGGGGGGGACGGGTCCGTTTCCGCGGCTTTCTGAGTGTGCCCTGCTCGATCGGCTGAGGGACCGGCAACAAACCGCGAAAACAACCCCATGCACAGTAGCCCGGCGTCCGTGCAAGGCGCCGAGGATTTCGGCTAAGCCTCTGAGATCCCTCGGCAATAAACTTACGGTGACTAAATACCTACACCGCGGTCCTGTGGCGCGCGATGCAGGTCCGCAGCACCTCGTCCATCGGCTTGGCCCACCACTCGTTGGAGAAGATCTCGATCTCGGAACAGCCGGCAAAGCCCTGCGCTTCGACCGCCTGACGCACCGATTTGATATCGATGACGCCGTCGCCCATCATGCCGCGGTCGTTGAGAATATCTTTTGTCGGCACCAGCCAGTCGCAGACGTGGAAAGCAAGCAGGCGATCTTTCCCGGCCCGCGCGATCTGCCCCATCAGCTCAGGGTCCCACCAGATGTGATAGACGTCGAGCGCGACGCCGAGCATGCCAGTTCGGCCGGGATCGAGCCGGTCGCAGATGTCCAGCGCCTGCTTTGTGGTGTTCACGCAGGCGCGGTCGGCTGCATAGGCCGGGTGCAGCGGCTCGATCGCCAGCGGCAGCTTCGCCTGTCTGGCGTAGTCGAGCATCTCGGCAAGTGCTTCTTCGACCTGCCCGCGCGCCGCCACGAGATCCTTCGAGGCTTCGCTGCCCGGCCGTGAATATTGCGGCAGACCGCCGACGACGAGGACGATGCAGGGCGCGCCCAGCGCCTTGGCTTCGTCGACGCAGCGCCTGTTGTCGTCCCGTACCTCGCCGCAGCGCGAGGCGTCCGACGTGAACATGCCGCCGCGGCAATAGCCTGACAGCTCAAGTCCGGCATCGCGGACGGCGCGCGCAGCGCGTTCGAGCCCGACAGCTGCGACCTGATCGCGCCAGGGGTCGATGGCGGGGATGCCGTGCTTCGCACAAGCGTCTATGATCGCGAGGATATCACCCTGCTTGCGGACCGTTGCCGTGTTCAGCGATAGCCAGCGATGGTCGGACGAGAAGTCGCGCATCAGGATTCGACACCGTGGGTGGCGAGCACGGTCTTCATCCGCTGCGTCGCGAGTTCAGGGTTGGCGAGCAGGCCGGCCTTGTCAGCCAGACGGAACAACTCGGCCAGATGCAGCGTGGAGCGCGCGCTCTCCTGGCCGCCGACCATGGTGAAATGATCCTGATGGCCGTTGAGATAGGCCATGAACACCACGCCGGTCTTGTAGAAACGCGTCGGCGCCTTGAAGATGTGACGCGAGAGCGGCACCGTTGGCCCCAGCACATCGTGGAAGCCGGCCTCGTCGCCGGCCGCCAGCCGCGACAGCGCATAGGATGCCGCCGGCGCGATGGCATCGAAGATGCCGAGCAGCGCGTGCGAAAAGCCCTGCTCGTCGCCGGCGATCAGCTCTGCGTAGTTGAAGTCGTCGCCGGTATACATCCTGATGCGCTTGTCGAGGCGGCGGCGCATGTCGATCTCGCGCTGCTTGTCCAGCAGCGAGACCTTGACCCCGTCGACCTTGGCGGCATTGCCGTTGATGATGGCCACAGCCGCGTCCATCGCCTTGTCGAGGTCTTTGGTGCCCCAATAGCCGGTCAGCGCGGGATCGAACATGTCGCCGAGCCAATGGATGATGACGGGCTCGCGAACCTGCGACAGCACGCGGTCATAAACCTTGGCGTAATCGTCGGCGTTGCGGCCGAGCTTGGCCAGCGCGCGCGACGCCATCAGGATGATGCGGCCGCCAACCTTCTCCACCGCCGAGACCTGCTCCTCATAGGCGCGGATCACGTCGTCGATGGTCTTGGCATCTTCCACCGCGAGATGGTCCGTGCCGGCACCCGAGAACACCAGCGCGTTGCGGCGCTTTGCGGCACCGACCGAGCGCGTGATCAGTTCCAGCGAGGTCGGCCAGTCCAGGCCCATGCCGCGCTGCGCGGTGTCCATGGCTTCGGCAACGCCGAGGCCAAGGTCCCAGACGTGCTCGCGGAAGGCGATGGTCTTGTCCCAGTCGACGGCCACCGACAGCCAGGGATCATTGTCGGCGAAGGGATCGGCGACGGTGTGCACGGCGGAGAAGGCGATGCGATTGAGCGATCCTTCCAGCTTTGCGGGAAACGTGCGCGAGGCCGCGAGCCGATAGGTCTCGATCGAGCGATCGGCTTTGGGCAGCTTCAGCGACAATGACGACATGGGTTGAACGGGCTTGTTCATGATTTCAGACCTCTTCCCGTCATTGCGAGCGAAGCGACGAAGCAATCCAGACTGTTGCCGCGGATGGACACTGGTTGCTTCGCTTCGCTCGCAATGACGGCTTGGTGGACATCCGAGTTTACTCGACGGACCTCACGCCTTGATCGGGGCGACGTCGATCCAGCGCCGCTCCTTCCAGCTCTTCAGCGCGCATTCGGCCAGCTGCACGCCCTTGGCGCCTTCGAGCAGCGTGAACTTGTAGGGCGCATCCTCGCAGACGTGCCGGATGAACATCTCCCACTGCTCCCTGAAGCCGTTGTCGTAGGTGACGTTGTCGGGCAGCTTCTGCCAGTCGCCGTAGAAATCGTGCAGCCGCTTCTCGTCGGGATTCCAGACCGGCCTCGGGGTCGCCTGCCGCGCCTGGATCATGCAGTCGGTGAGCCCCGCGACCGCCGAGCCGTGTGTGCCGTCGACCTGGAACGTAACGAGGTCGTCGCGATAGACGCGCGTCACCCAGGACATGTTGATGTGCGCGATGACGCCGCCTTCGAGCTGGAATGTCGCGTACGCGGAATCATCCGCGGTCGCCTTGTACTTCTTGCCCTGCTCGTCATAGCGCTCGGGGATGTCGGTGCTGCCGATGCAGCTCACGCTCTGAACGTTGCCGAAGAGGTTGTCGAGCACGTAGCGCCAGTGGCAGACCATGTCGAGGATGATGCCGCCGCCGTCCTCGCTGCGGTAGTTCCAGGACGGCCGCTGCGCCTCCTGCCAGCCGCCTTCGAACACCCAATAGCCGAACTCGCCGCGCACCGAGAGGATGCGGCCGAAAAAGCCGCTATCGCGCAGGAAGGCGATCTTCTTCAGGCCCGGCAGGAACAGCTTGTCCTGCACCGTGCCATGCTTGACGCCCTTGGCATTGGCAAGCTTCACAACTTCGAGCGCCTCCTCGAAATTGGTCGCGATCGGCTTCTCGCAATAGACATGCTTGCCGGCATTGATCGCCTGGGTCAGCAAGCCCGGACGCGCCTGGGTGGTCGCGGCGTCGAAGAACATGGTGTCGTTCTTGTCGGCGAGCGCCGCATCGAGATCGGTGGTCCAGCGCGTGATGTTGTAGCGCCTGGCGAGCGCCTCCACTTTCTCGGCGTTACGGCCGACCAGGATCGGGTCGGGCATGATTCGGTCGCCGTTCTTCAGGCGGACGCCGCCCTGGTCGCGGATCGCGACGATGGAGCGGATCAGATGCTGGTTGAGCCCCATGCGGCCGGTGACGCCGTTCATGATGAGGCCGAGGCGTTGGGTGGTCATGCCAAATGCTCCTGAGATGATCCTGGCTGTTCGAGCGGGCACAGCGCCGGCCAGTCCGGATGGACCGACGTCGCGAAACCCGTTGCGTGAAGCGATCCCGTCAGGAGATCGCCGTCGTGAATCTTGAGGCGGATGCCCTGCCCGGCATCGGCATAGAGATCGGGATGCGCGGCCGCGAAGGCCGCTGCCTCCGCCGCAGGCGTTTCGCCGAAGCCGTCGACATAGTGATGGCCGTTGCGTTCGGCATGGGTGACGCCGAGGAAGGCACCGAGCGCGAGATCCTGCTGCACGGCGAGGCCGGCCTGGCAGGTGAGGTCTTCGCCGGTGACGTAGAAAGTCTCGCTCTCCGCGCTCCATTTCGCTGCACGCGTGGCGTTGACGATCGACTTGTAAATTCCCTTGCAGGATTTCGAGGAGATGCCGCGATAGCCGAGTGCCCGCGCCGTCGGGAAGGCATCATAGGAATCGTCGGCCTCGTCGATGATGAAACCACGCGCCGCCAATGCGCCGAGCGGCGATTGCCGCGTGATGTCGCGCGGCATCGGTTGTTCGATATAGAGCAGACGCGTGGCGATCGGACGCAGCGCGGCGTCATGATCAAGCCGGTCCATCAGCGCCTGCAATGCGGCGAAGTCCGCATATTGCTCGTTGGCGTCGAGCGTCACCCTGTAGTCGCGCCCGAGCGTGTCGAGCTCCTTGCCGATCCGCGCGAGCCGCGCCGCATCGGCCGCGGGATCGCCCGACAGTTTGAGCTTGAAGTAGCGCGCGCCGGCGTTCTCGCGCGGATCGGCGACGCCGCCCTCGCCCTCTATGGCGTCATCCAGGCCGACGGTGTGCCTGATGGCAACACGCTCCAGCGGCACCCGACCCGAGAGAAACCTGGCGATGTCCAGTCTTACGAGGTCAGGCGACAGCCGCGCATCGATGCCCGCGATATTGCCGGCCATGCCCTCGAAGAAGTTGGTTTCGGCGGCGCGCAGCAGCGCATCGAGGATCGCCTTGTCGATCTCCGCCGGGCCGTAAGCCGCGGCGAGCGGCGGAATGTTCTTGTTCGCGCAGGTCGCGACCTGGTCCCCGATGCACGAGGCATGCAGATCGAACGCGGTCTGATATCCGGCGCTCGCCAGATAGAGCCCGCGCGCGATCTCCAGCGATTCTCTCAGCCCCTCTACCGTCTGTGCCGGCGAAAGCTCCGGCCGCTTGTCGAACCACTTCGGCACCAGCAGCTCGGCGCTGGCGCCGACAGCGGTCCCCCTGCCCTCAACCTCGAGCTCGACCCGCACGAACAGCTGCGGCGTGGCGCTGATGGTGATCGCGCCGAAGCGGAACGGCCGCGCGAATGGCACGGGACGTTCGAAGAAGGCGATGTCTCGCAGCTTCAGGCGCACCGACATGGTCCTATGAAGCTCGTCATAGCCGGGCTTGTCCCGGGCATCCACGTTCTTTGTCGCACGGAGCAAGACGTGGATGGCCGGGTCAAGTCCGGCCATGACGCCTTGAAAGCTAGAGCTACTCCCATCACTCTCAATCCAATGCCCCTTGCGAGAAGAAGTGCTTGCGGATGCGCTGCACGAGCTCGGTGAAGACAGGATCGGCCATCGCGTCGAGCGAGCGCGGACGCGGCAGTGGCACGTCGTAGATCGCGGCGATCGCGCCGGGGCGCTCGGTCATCACAAGCACGCGGTCGGCGAGGAACACGGCCTCGGGAATCGAATGCGTGATCAGCAACACCGTCTTCCCGGTCTCGCGCTGGATCCGCATCAGTTCGACATTCATTCGCTCGCGCGTCAACGCATCGAGCGCGCCGAACGGCTCGTCCATCAGCATGATCCTGGGATCGTGCACCAGCGCGCGGCAGATCGAGGCACGCTGCTGCATGCCGCCGGAGAGTTGCCACGGTAGCTTCTTCTCGAAGCCTTCGAGGCCGACCAGCTTCAACAGCTCCTTGGCACGGGGAAGATACTTGTCCCGCGGCAGCCGCTTCATGTCGATCGGCAGCATCACGTTCTTGAGGATGTTGCGCCAGGGCAAGAGCAGAGCGTTCTGGAAGACGATGCCGACATTGCCGTGCGGCGTCGTCACCTTCTCGCCCTCGACGAGGATCTCGCCCGTGGTCGGCGGCAGCAGGCCCGAGATCAGCTTGAGCAACGTGGACTTGCCGCAGCCGGAAGGGCCGACCACGACGAAGAACTCGCCGTCGTTGATGTGGAAGTCGAGCGGCCGTAGCGACGGCACGTCGCCGTCGCGTGTCCGGTAGGTCTTGGATACGCCCGACAGCTTGATGCCCGACGCATCGCCGGCAGCCCGGCCGCTCACCAGTCTCAGATGTGCAGCCGGCTGCGCCGTTTCGCTCATGACAGTCGCAGGTTTCACGAGCCGCTCTTTGGCAGATAGTCGTTGGTGTAGAAGGCCTTCGGGTTCTCCTTGGCCTTGGCATCGAGGCCGCCATATTCGACCATCAGATTGACCGTATCAGTCATGTTCTGGTCGCTGACCTGGAACGGCCGCTTGTTCTTGGTCTCCGCGGTCCGGTAGAGCGGAATCGTGAGCTCAAAACCCTGCGTGAGCGTATCGATCTTGCCGCCCTTCGGGTTGGCGTCGAGGATCGCCTGCGCCGCCGCCTTCGGCTCCTTTTCGGCGGCTTCGACCGCTTTCGTCGTCGCCGACATGAAGCGGCGGACGAGATCGGCATTGGCCTTCACATAATCGGCGTTGGCGATGATGCCGGACGAGACCATGTTGATGCCGTAGTCGGCGAACTTGATCGGATAGACGTCCTTGCCGGTGGCGTCCTTGATCTTCATCGACTGGTCCATGACGTAGCCGAGCAGCAGATCGGCCTGGCCGTTGATGACGGCGTTGAGCTTGGTCTGGCCGTCGCCGGCGACGGTCTTGAAATCGCTTTCCTTCAAGCCGGTCTTCTTCAGGAACAGCGGCCAGATCTGTGTCATGGAATCGGCGGGCGTGATCGCCACCGTCTTGCCCTTGATGTCCTCGGGCTTCCTGATGTTCTTGTCGGCGAAGCCCATGGCGGACATCGGCGAGGTCTGGAGCAGGACACCGGTCGCAACCACCGGCGCCCCCTTGATCGCGGCGCGCATCATGGTGGGGACGTCGACATAGCCGAAATCGGCCGTCTTGGCGGCGACAGCCTGCGTGGTCGCCGCCGAGCCGCGGCCTTCCTGGATCTCGAGATCAATGCCCTCGGCCGCGTAGATGCCCTTGGCCTTCCCATAATAGAACGGCGCATGCTCGCCATAGACGTACCAGTTCAGCATCAGCACGACCTTGTCGGCCGCGTGCGCCGGCATGGCCGTAAATGCCATCAGCGCCGCTGAGACAACCCCAATCAACCGCTTCATCGCTTCTCTCCCTTGCCGCTCGTTGTGCCGGCCGTTCGCGGCCGTTCGCTGCTAGTTTTGGTTCGAGCATGATCTGATCGGAAAACCGCTGCACACTTTTCCGGATCATGCTGTTAAGACGCAAAGATCACGTCCTCGCGCTGGCTGACATGCCAGGGAATGACCAGCTTCTCGATGCGGTCGACGATCCAGAACAGGACCACGCCGAGCAGCGCGAGAATGACGAGGGCCGCGAACATCGTCGGCAGGTCGAACGTGCCGATCGAGCGCTGCATGACGTAGCCGATGCCGGAATTTGAGCCGACGAACTCGCCGACGACGGCACCGACGACCGCCAGCGTCACCGACACCTTGAGGCCGGAAAAGATCGCCGGCAGCGCATGCGGCAGGTTCACCGCGCGAAACACCTGAAAGCGGCTGCCCTGCATGGCGCGGGCGAGATCGACCATATCAGGGTCGACCGATTTGAAGCCCTGCACCGCAGACACCACCACGGGGAAGAAGCCGAGCAGGAAGGCCGAGATCACCTTTGGAATGATGCCGAAGCCGAACCAGACCACGAAGAGCGGCGCGATCGCGATCTTCGGCACCGACTGCGAGAACACCAGCAGCGGGTAGACGTAGCTCTCCACCGTCTTCGAGCCCGCGATCAGCATCGCCACGGGAATGCCGAACAGCGCCGAGAGCAGGAAGCCGCAAACGGTCGCGTAGGTCGTCGGCCAGGCCTGGCGCAGCAGCTCCGGCCATTCGGTGCGCAGCACGGCGACGACGTCGAGCGGCGACGGGATCTGGTAGGCGGGAATCCTGAACAGGCGGATCGCGAGATCCCAGGCGACGACGATGAAGACGAGGAACAAGAACGGCCGAACCCAGGCTGCATTCAGCAGTTTGGAAACGGCGTTTTGCGGCTTCAATTCAGCCACGTATTCCTCCCGGTCGTTCTTCTAGGTTCGGGAGAGAAATTAACCCGTTGGATAAATACTGTCCAGCGGATTCCCTGTGACGTTTTGCGGCGGGGTTCCTGCGGGTTGGCGGATGCCGGGACCGGCGCTTCCTTGTCCCTGACGCGCCGCAGCGCCCTTGTGCTGCTGCGCCGCGTCCGGGGCACGAGACCACCATCCGCATCGTCATTGCGAGCGCAGCGAAGCAGTCCAGACTGTCTCGACGGAAAGATTCTGGATTGCTTCGCTGCGCTCGCAATGACGGAGCACGTCGCTCCATCCGGGCTACAGACCAAAAGCTAAACCGTCTGCGCCACCGCGCTGCGGGACTTCGGGGCCTTCGCGATCTCGAACAGCGCGGCCGACCGCCCGGTCAGCGCAGCCAGGACGAGGCCGACCATATGGGCCAGCCTCTCGTCCTTGGCCTTCTTGTCGAGGAGATCACGCCCGAAGATCACGCTGAGCGTCGCAGAGTTCGACAGGTAGAAGAAGCTCAGCGCCGCGATCGAGATGTAGAGCTGCACCGGATCGACCGCGACCTGGAAGTCGCCGCTGTCGACGCCGCGCCGCACCACAGTCCGGATCATCTCGACGAAGGGCGAGTGCATCGACTTGACCTTGGTCGATTTCTTCAGGTGCTTGGCGCGTGCAAGGTTCTCGGTCTGCAGCAGCGACAGGAATTCGGGATTGCGCAGGAAGTAATTCCAGGTGAACTCGATCAGCCGGCGGATGGCCTCGGGCGGATCGAGGTGTTCGAGATCGAGCCCCCGCTCCTCGCTGCGGATCTTGTCATAGGCGCCTTCGAGCACAGCGAGATAAAGCTCGTCCTTGTTGCCCACGTGATAGTAGAGCATGCGCTTGTTGGCGCCGGCTTTCGCCGCGATCCGGTCGACGCGCGCGCCCGCCAGGCCATGAGCGGAAAATTCCTGCTTGGCGGCTTCGAGAATGCGCAGCCGCATCCCCTCGGGATCGCGCTGCCATTTCTGAGTTCGCTTTGCCTTCGTCAAACCGGTTGCTCGCTGGGTGCCGACGGCTGCGATGTACCACGCTGCCGCCGTCATTGCGAGGAGCGAAGCGACGAGGCAATCCAGATTGCAACCGCGGACAGATTCTGGATTGCTTCGCTGAGCCTGCATCGCGTGGACCCGTTGGCTCGCGATGACGGAGGAAGGAGCGGAGCCTACTCCACCGGCTTCGGGGAGCGCTCCAGGAGCACGGTCTGGATGCCGCAGGTGCCGCTGCGCACCGTCATGATCCGCGTGCCCGGCTTGCGGCCGTTGCGGACCTCAGAGACGTCGAGCCCGGCGGCGATCAGGCGGGCGCGCGTAGCGTCGATGTCGGCGACGCGCCAGCTCACACCCCAGAGGCGGTCATGCGCGGCATCGCCGCCGGCCACGGGGCGGCGGACCACCTCGACGATGAGGTCGCCGCAGCGGAAGAACATCAGCTGGCCCCAATCCTGGTGAGAGCGATCGAGCGCCAGATCGAGTCCGAGCCGCGCACCGTAGAGCGCGGCGGCGCGATCGGAATCCTCAGTGGTAACGACGACGTGGTCGAGCGCGTCGATCGGCGCGATATCGGTCGCGACCGACTTCGGGCGCTCCTCGGCCAGTTCGAGGAAGAACATGCGCACGCCCCGCGTGAGCTCGGTGGCGGCACGCGTACGCTTCCAGTGCAGTACGGCGCCCGATCCGGCATCGCTGCTCTCGACCTCCGTGACCGGGTCCGGCTGCAAGGCCACACGCTCCAGCCGGCGGTGCATCTTGCCGACGTCTGCGACGCGAAAGCAAAGGCTGGCGATAATGCCTTCCTGGTCGTCGAGCAGCGCGCGCATGCGGTCGGCGGTGACGCTGAAGCCGCTCGGCGCCATCAATTCGATGGTCATGTTGTCCAGGGTGAACAGCACCCTGTCAGCGCCCTCGCCCGAGTTCTGCCAGGCCGGTGCGCGGGCGAGCAGCGTCTGATAGGCTGCCTTTGCGGCACCGATATCACTCACCAGAACGACGATGTGATCGAGGCCGGTGATCATCCTGCACCCATTTGATCGACTTGGAACCCGCGGACCGAAAGACGGCGTTTGTCCGGGCTTGGCATTGGCCTGACATGGTCGTATTCCGGCACCATGCTGATCTCAAGCGCTTCGGGCAGCAGATTTGCGAATAATTTCAGCGTCCCTCCAGAGCGGAACCGGTGCTAGAGTAATCCGGCCGGCGGGGACCACAAGCGCATCACGGACAAGCAATGCAGGCTCTCTTCATCGGACAGACCTATATCGACGTCGTCTTCATCACCGACCACATGCCGACCGGGGACGAGAAGCACGTGGCTTCGGATTACGCGGTCTCCTTCGGCGGCAATGCGGTGACCGCGGCGTTCTGCTGCGCCAAGCTCGGCATCGTGCCGGATCTCATCGCCACTGCGGCCAATGACTGGCTGGGGCGCATGTTCCAGGACATGTGCGCCAAGTACGGCATCTCGCTGCATGGGCGCAAGGTCAACCAGTCCTCGCTCTCCTTCATCATGCCCAAGGACGGCAAGCGCGCCATCGTCCGCTGCCGCGACGACGAGCACATCCACCCCTTCCCCATCCTCAATCTCGGCGGCTGCCGCGCCCTGCACGTGGACGGCCATCAGCCCGATGCCGCGATCCATTACGCCAAGGTCTGCCGCGAGGCCGGCATCCTGACCTCGCTCGACGGCGGCGGCCTGCGCACCAACACCCATGAGCTGCTCGAATTCATCGACGTCGCGATCGTCGCCGAACGCCTTTGCGAGCAGATGGACCTGACGCCCGAGAAGATGCTCGACTATCTCAAGGGCCGCGGCTGCAAGATCGGCGGCGTCACCATGGGCGAGAAGGGCCTGCTCTGGTACGACGAAACAGGGACGGTGCAGGTGATGCCGGCGATGCCGATCCCGCGCGAGCGCGTGATCGACACCAACGGCGCCGGCGACGTCTTCCACGGCGCCTATGTCTATTCCTACCTCGCCCATCCCGGCAAAAGCTGGCGCGAGCATTTCGATTTCGCGCGCGCCGCCTCGACCTTCAAGATCCAGCGCCTCGGCAACGAGGCCGGCTTGCCGACGCTGGTCGACATCGCCAAGGTCAGGCACGAGTTCGAGGTCAGGGTCTAGCCGGGGTTTCCCATGGGGCGCGTCTTCGTCGCCGGCAGCATCAACATGGACGTGGTGGTGACGGCGGATCGCCACCCCAAGGTTGGCGAGACCGTCGCGGGTCAGCAGGTGCTGTATTTCCCGGGCGGCAAGGGCGCCAACCAGGCGGTCGCGGCATCCCGGCTCGGTGCGCGGACCACGCTGATCGGACGGCTGGGAAAGGATTCATTCGGGGCCGAGCTGAAAGCCTTCCTCGACGAACAGGGCATCGATCTCGGCTATGTGGTGGAGACGGCGGAGGCCCACACCGGCACGGCCATCATTACGGTGGCAGAGGCCGACAACACAATCGTCGTCATCCCCGGGGCGAACGGGCTGGTTGCCGCTGACGACGTCAACGTCGTGCCGCTGCTGAAGGGCGATGTCGCCGTCAGCCAGTTCGAGATTCCGCTCCCCGCGATCGCCGCCTTTTTCCAACGCGCGCGCGGAGCCGGGGCCACGACGCTGCTCAACCCGGCACCGGCGCAGGCAATGCCCCGCGAGCTGCTCGCGCTGGTCGACATCCTCGTGCTGAACGAGACCGAGCTCGGCGTCCTCGCAGGCAGCGAGCTCTCCGAGAGCGACGAGGCGGCGCGGATCATCGAGGTCGCGCGGAAACTTCAGGCGCGCAAGGACCAGACCATCTGCGTCACGCTCGGCAAGCGCGGCGTGCTCGCCCTCGCCGGGCGCGAGGAGATTGCCGTGCCCGGCCGCGCGGTGAAGGCGCTCGACACCACGGGCGCCGGCGATTGCTTCGTCGGTGCCCTGGCCGCGCAACTGGCCGACGACGTGCCCCTGCGCGCCGCCCTCACGTTCGCCAACGCGGCCGCTTCGATCAGCGTGCAGCGGATGGGCGCAGGGCCGTCGATGCCGACGGCGGAGGAAGTAGCAGCCGTCTTGTAGCCCCTATGCCAGCGCGCTCTTCAGGTCGAAGCTCTCGTCCGCGGCCTGCTCCGGCGTGATGGAGCGGTCCATGGCCTGCAGGCGGCGGCCGAACATGTGATCGCCGGCGCGATTGATCGATTCGATGCCGAGCAGCTTGTCGCCCTTGTAGCAGAACGCGGAGAACGCCTTGTTGGCGGGGTTGCCGCGCAGCACGACGCGATCATAGCCGGTGGTCAGCCCGGCGATCTGGAGCTTGTCGTCGCCCTGGTCGCTCCAGAACCAGGGATGGCTGTCGTACGGCTTCCTGTCGCCGGTCAGCCGCGCCGCGAGGCAGCGGGCGTGATCGGTGGCGTTCTGCACCGATTCCAGCCGTAGCGAGCCGCCGAAGCGCGGGCTTGCGAACAGCGCGCAATCGCCGATCGCGGAGATATCGGGATCGGCGGTGGAGAGATATTCGTCGACGATGATGCCGGCGGCGACGGGGAGCCCCGCCTCCGCGGCAAGCTCGATGTTCGGCAGCACGCCGACGCCGACCAAGACGAGGTCGGCGGGCAGATGCCGTCCGTCGCTCAAGGAAACGCCGGTGACCTTGCCGCCCTCGGCCTCGATCGCGGTGGCCTGCACGCCGAGATGGATGCGGATGCCGGCCTCGCGATGGCGCTCCTGGAAATACTCCGAGACCTCAGCCGTGACCGCGCGCGCCATGACGCGCGGGGCGAGCTCGAGCACGTCGACCTCGAGCCCTTTGATTCTCGCAGTGGAGGCGAATTCAAGACCGATGAAGCCGGCGCCGATGATCACGGCGCGCTTCTTCGTGGGCATGATCTGTCGCAGTGCCTCGCTGTCGTCGAGGATGCGCAGATATTTCACGTCGGGCAGGTTGGCATTGGGCAGGTCGAGCAGGCGATTGCGCGCGCCGGTTGCCAGGACGAGGTGCCCGTATGGCAGCGTGTCGCCGGATGCGAGATGCACCCTGCGCCCGGCCCGGTCGATCGACACCGCGCGGCCCGCGATCAGCTCGATGTTCTGGTCCTGGTAAAATTTCTCCGGCCGGAACATCAGGCTCTCCGGCCCGGCCGAGCCCTTGATGTAGGCCTTCGACAGCGGCGGCCGCTGATAGGGCAGATGCGGCTCGTCGTTGATGAGGCAGATGCGCGCGGAGAAGCCTGCCTGGCGCAGCGATGCCGCGACCTGGTAGCCGCCGTGGCCGGCGCCGACGATGATCACCGGACCGCCCGTCATTGGAGCAGCCCACTTCCGGAGACACGAGCGTGACCCATGTCGTCTCCCTCTCACGCTGATTTTGGTTTGCTGACCTCAGGAGGAGCCGGCGCTCGTGTCCGTTCCTTGGCAAAGGCGCACCTATTTGAGCCTATCGCTCCGCCGGGCGCAAGAGCGGCGGCCGGGGATTGTCTCCGCTCGCCTTCTGCGATTTAGTTGCAGCAATCATCTCATGCCGGGGATTTCGACATGCCAGCTCCCGTCTCGAAGCCCGACGATCCCGCCCTGCTGCGGATCGACGGCCCGATCGCGACCATCACGCTCAACCGCCCTGCCGCGTACAACGCGATCAACCTCGCCATCGCGCAGAAGCTCGAGCAGCTCGCGGCCTATATCGAGGGCGACGACAGCATCCGCGTCGTGGTGCTCGAAGGCGAAGGCCGCGCCTTCTCGGCCGGCGGCGATCTGCAGACGATCGGGGCCGCCGCCGAGGCCGGCACGGTGACGCCCGTCGTCGGCGAGCTCTTGAAGCACTACCACGCCTTCATCGAGATCGTCAGGCGCATGCCGAAGCTGTCGCTGTCGAGCGTGCACGGCTCGGCCGCCGGCGCCGGCATGGGGCTCGCCTTCGTCACCGATCTCTGCATCGCCGCCGATGACGCCAAGTTCACGCCGGCCTATGCCAAGATCGGGGTGTCGCCGGACGGCGGCTCGACGGTCGGGATCGTCGGCACGGTCGGCTCTCGCCGGGCGCTGCAGATCTTCCTGGCCGAGGACAATTTCACCGCGCAGCAGGCCTACGAATGGGGCCTCGTCGCCAAGACCGTTCCGGCCGCCGATCTGAAAGCGGCAACGCGGCAGTTCGCCGAGCGGCTGGCGCAGAACCCGCCCGCGGCGATCGCCGGCACCAAGCAGCTGGTCTACCAGGCCGCGACCACGCCGGTGAAGCAGCAGCTCGATGCCGAGGAGCACAAGATCATCATGGCGATGAACACGGACCCGTTTCGCGCCGCCGTGAAGAAGTTCACCAGCAAGGGCAAATAGCGCCGCGCTCGCTCAGCGCTTCGCGGCGCCGGGCCCGGCCCTCTGCATGAAATCGAAATCGCAGCCCTCGTCGGCCTGCAGGATGGTCTCGTTGAACAGCCAGGCGTAGCCGCGCCGCGCCTCCTCGGGTGCGGCGGCCGGCATCAAGGCGGCGCGACGGCGTTCCAACTCGACGGCATCAACCAGCAGCTCGATGCTGCGCCTTGCGACATCGAGGCGGATCATGTCGCCGTTCTCAACCAGCGCCAGCGGGCCGCCGACGGCGGATTCCGGCGTGATGTGCAGCACGATTGTGCCGAACGCGGTGCCGCTCATGCGCGCGTCCGAGATGCGCACCATGTCCTTGGTACCGTTCCGCGCCAGCTTCTTCGGGATCGGCAGATAGCCGGCTTCCGGCATGCCCGGCGCGCCTTTCGGGCCGGCATTGCGCAGCACCAGCACGTCGTCGGCAGTGACGTCGAGATCGGGATCGTCAACCCGCAAGGTCATGTCCTCGACGGATTCGAACACGACGGCACGCCCCGTATGCTGCAACAGCTTCGGGCTGGCGGCCGATTGCTTGATGACGGCGCCGCGCGGGGCGAGATTGCCGTGCAGGACGGCGAGGCCGCCTTCCTTCTTGATCGGGTTGTCGCGCGGGCGGATCGCGTCCTGACCGGGCACGTCCTCCGCATTCGCCGCGACGTCGCGCAGCGTCTGGCCGGTGATCGTCTTGGCATCGAGATCAACGAGATCGCCGAGTTGCGCCAGCAATTTCGGCACGCCGCCGGCGTGATGGAAATGCTCCATGTAATGCTCGCCGGAGGGCTTGAGGTCGACCAGCACCGGCACCTCGCGGCCGATCTGGTCGAACACTTCGAGATCGATCCGGTGCGGCGAGCGATGGGCCATAGCCGTGAGATGGATCAGGCCGTTGGTCGAGCCGCCGATGGCCTGGAGCACGACTTGCGCGTTCTTGAATGACGAGGGCGTCAGCAATTCGCTCGGCTTCGGTCCCTTGGCCTTGGCCATGGCGGCGGCAACCTTGCCGCTGGCCTCGGCGAGACGGAAGCGCTCGGCATGCGGCGCCGGAATGGTCGCGCTCATCGGCAGCGACAGGCCCATGGCCTCGATCATGCAGGCCATGGTCGAGGCCGTGCCCATCACCATGCAGGTGCCGACCGACGGCGCCAGACGCCCGTTCACCGCCTCGATCTCGGCATCGTCCATTTCGCCGGCGCGATATTTCGCCCAGAGACGGCGGCAATCGGTGCAGGCCCCCAGCACCTCGCCCTTGTGATGGCCGACCACCATGGGACCAACGGGAATGACCACCGTCGGCAGATCGGCGCTGATCGCTGCCATCACCTGCGCCGGCAGCGTCTTGTCGCAGCCGCCGATCACGATCACCGCATCCATCGGCTGGGCGCGGATCATCTCCTCGGTGTCCATCGCCATCAGATTGCGCAGGTACATCGAGGTCGGATGCGCAAAGCTCTCCGCGATCGAAATGGTCGGGAACACGAACGGCATCGCGCCGGAGAGCATCACGCCGCGCTTGGCGGCTTCGATGATCTGCGGGACGTTGCCGTGGCAGGGATTGTAGTCGCTATAGGTATTGGTGATGCCGACGATCGGGCGCTCCAATGCATCATCGGAATAGCCCATGGCCTTGATGAACGCCTTGCGCAGGAACAACGAGAAGCCGGCATCGCCATAGCTGGTCAAACCCTTGCGCAAGCCACTCGTCATCAGATCGCTCCCTTCAGCTTTGTCGTGGTGGTAAGGCCAGCCCCCTGATTGTCAACAAGCCGGGCTGCAGGCCTGACGCTTTGTAGCGGGACCACTCAAGCGAGCATCTCACGGCGCTGCGCGTCGCAGGGTCACCTCCCGAAGATGATCCCGATCAGGTTCGCCGTCTCCGGCTCCCAAATGCGCGCGGCGTGCTCCGGTTTGCAGCCCGTCCGGCGCAAACTGGTGGAACCCGGCGCCACTCCAATTCTCACAAGGGCAGGTGCGCCACATCAAGGCCGCCTGTCCCTGACCAGAAATTTCGTCGAACGCTACTAAGAATGATTAGCAAGTAGTTGCATGCCCGACCATTCTGTGGAATCTTTGTTGCGAATGACTTGCAATCGCAGGGAGGCTGCGCGTGAACCCGAGCTCCCTGCGTCGATCAGTGCCCTTGGTTCGCGCGGGTTGGTGGATGTCGTGCTGAGAAAATCGAGCTTCAGGGGCGCCATGTCGGCGGCAACCATCGTCGCCGGTCATCTGGCGAGTTGCGTCTCCGCCTCAGCTGACGAGGGCGCACGCGGCCTCGCCTATGCACCCCCCTCGCTCGCCGCCGGCGTCGACAAGCTGACGGGAGGATTGCCGTCGGCCCACGCGGAGATCGACACCGAGCACATCTTCGGCTTCAGCATGGGGTCCGATATCGGCAAGCCCGGCGAAATCGAGGTCGAGTTCGAGAATGTCGGCGCGTTCGGCAAGCGCTCCGGCACTTACGCAGCCTGGGCCAATCTCAATCAGGTCAAGTACACGGTCTCGGACAATTTCCGGATCGCACCCGGATTTGCACTGAGCGGACAGCACATCAATGGCGTTCCCGGGCTTACCAATCATCGCGACCTTGCCTTCAGCGGCGCAGCGCTCGAACTGCGCTACAAGCTCGTCGATCGTGCCGTCGCGCCCTTCGGACTGACGCTTCATGCACAGCCCGGCTGGAGCCGGATCGACGACGCCAGCGGCGTGCATATCGCGCAGTATGGCGCCGAGTTTGCCGCGCTGTTCGATCGCGAACTGATCAAGGACAGGTTGTTTGCGGCATTCAACGTCTGGTACGGGACCGGCGGAACGCGAGAGATCTCAACCAATCTCTGGCGGCACGATTCCGAGATGCAGCTTCAGACAGCAATCTCATACGCAGTGCAGCCCGAACTGCTGTTCGGCCTCGGCATTCGCTACGCGCGGGCCTACGACGGCGGCGCACTCAACCGCTTCATAGGCGACGCGGTCTTCGCGGGCCCGACCTTCTCCTACACCATCTCGAAGGAAGTCGGCATCTCCGGCACCTGGCAGATGCAGGTTGCAGGCGGGGCAGTCGGAGACAACCGAAGCCTCAACCTGGAGCAGTTCGAGCGGCACCAGGCGCTATTGCGTCTCAACCTGCATTTCTGATGTGCGCGACCGACGCAGTTACGTCCGCTGCCTCCGCAGCGCAACGTTTCCGGGCATGTCGGCCAAGCGCGTCTTCAGGCGCGGCACGGCGAAATCGAGGAACGCTCGCAGCTTCGCCGGCATGAACCGGCTGGGCGAATAGACGAAGCTGACCGGTTGCGGGGGCGGTTGAAAGTCCTGCAGGAGCGCAACGAGCGCTCCAGATTTGAGCGCATCCGACGCCAGGTAAGAGAACGCGACGGTGATCCCGATGCCGGCGCGTGCGGCATCGACGGCCGATTCCAGGTTGCTCGCAATGAAGCGCGACCGCACGGGCACTGCATACTCGGTCTGCCCTCGCTTGAATCTCCACGTGCTCGGCGATTGAAGCGGAGGATAGCTGATGCAGTCGTGGGCGAAGAGATCATCCGGAGACTTCGGCATTCCCCGCAACTTCAGATAGGCCGGGCTGGCGCAGGCGACGCGGTGAATTTCCCCGACGCGGACAGCGATAAGGCCACTGTCGGCGAGGTCGCCGACGCGAAGCGCGACGTCAATGTGCTCGTCCAGGAGATTGAGCGTCCGGTCCTGCAAGATCAGCTGAACGTCCACTTCCGGAAACGCCGCGAGGAACTCGGCCAGGATCGGCTGCAAGCAAAGGCGACCGAGCGCGACCAGCGTCGTGATACTCAGATCACCACGCGGCGTGGTGTATTCGCCTGCGGCAACGCGCTCGGCTTCGGTGAGATCGGCGAGAATTCGCTTGGCTGCAGCGATGTAGGAGCGCCCGGCGTCCGTTGGGACGAGCACGCGGCTCGATCGATGAAATAGCTTGGTCTGGAGATGCTCCTCGAGCTCCGACACCTTCCGGCTCACCGTTGCCAACGGCATTTTCTGACGGCGCGCGGCGGCCGATAGGCTGCCCGCCTCCGCCACCGCCAAGACCACCGACATGCTTTCGAGACGATCCATGGGACACTTCCATATTCTGGAAGGATAGATCCCGATTTTGCCAGATACCCATCATTTCCGGAAGTGCCTATTCCTCTCCGCACCGAAACCGAAGGAGAGACGAAAATGACCCAGCCCCGAAAAGGCACTGCCCTCATCACCGGTGCTTCGACCGGGATCGGCGCGATCTACGCCGACCGACTGGCGAAGCGCGGCCACGACCTCATCCTCGTTGCACGCAACAGGCAGCGGCTTGCATCGCTCGCGCGCAGGCTGAGCAACGAAAGCGGCCGCAAGGTGGAGACGGTGGAAGCCGATCTCACATCCCCTGCCGGCCTGCGCCGCGTCGAGCAACTCGTCGGAACCAACGGCGACATCTCGGTGCTGGTCAACAACGCCGGCGTCGGCGCCTCGGCCCCGCTGATCGAATCCGACATCGACAAGATGGAGGACATGATCCGTCTCAACGTCAGTGCACTGACGCGCCTGACCTACGCAGCGGTGCCCGGATTTGTCGCGCGCGGCCATGGCACGATCATCAACATCGCTTCCATCGTCGCGATCGCGCCGGAGCTGCTCAACGGCGTCTACGGCGGCTCGAAAGCCTTCGTGCTCGCATTCACCCAGTCACTCGTTCACGAGCTCGCCGGCAAGGGCATCCGCGTGCAAGCCGTGCTGCCGGGCGCCACTGCGACGGAGTTCTGGGACGTCGCGGGCACGCCGGTTCACCAGCTCCCGGCAGAGATCGTCATGTCGGCCGACGATCTGGTCGACGCCGCGCTCGCAGGTCTCGACCTAGGCGAAGTCGTGACAATCCCGGCGTTGGCCGACAAGTCGGAGTGGGATCGCCACGAGAGCGCGCGGCTTGCCATGACGAACAGGCTCTCGAGCGCCATTCCCGCCCCTCGCTACAACCTGCACTCGCACGTGAATGCGTGAGCGAACAACCAGCATCAAACGGAGATCACCATGTCACGCATCATCAGCCATTCGTCCACCTCATCCATCGCCCTGCGCCGCACGATCAGCTGGCGCGAACAGTCTGAACGCCTGCTCGCCTACGCCGAACCCATCAGCCGGATCGGTCTCTACGCGTCGCTCGCACTCATCTACGCCTGGTTCGGCGGCATGAAATTCACCGATTACGAAGCGCAGGGGCTGGTGCCCCTGGTCGAGAACAGCCCGCTGCTGCGATGGTTCTACACGCTGTTTTCGGTCCGCGGCTTCTCGACCTTTCTCGGTTTCGTCGAACTGAGCATCGGGCTCCTGATCGCGCTCCGGCTGTCGAGCCCGACCTATTCCGCAGCCGGCGGTCTTCTGTCGGCCGGACTGTTCGTGACGACGCTGAGCTTCATGGTCTCGACGCCCGGCGTCGTCGTGCCGGAGCTCGGGGCACCCGCGATCACGGTCGCTCCGGGACAGTTCCTGCTCAAGGACGTCGGCCTGCTCGCCGCTTCCTTCTGGGTGTTCACGGACTCGCTGAAGGCCGTCATCCGCAGGTGAGAACTCACTCCGCAGCGTAACAGACACGAATCCGAAACAGGAGACATCCATGAAAGTGCCATTCATCTTTGGGGCGGCTTTCGCTGCCATTGCCATTGCGGGTGCGACGCCCAGCGCCGCACACGGCATCGGCGAAACGGTCACGCCGCATTTCGAGCAATCGATCCCCAATATCCCGGGCAAGTCAGTCGTGGCCCTGGTTGTGAACTACGCACCTGGCGGAGCGTCGCCTTCGCACGTCCATGCCAAGTCGGCTTTCATCTTCGGCTACGTGCTGTCAGGCGCAATCGAGTCTCAGGTGAACGACGGACCCAGACGGGTCTACCGCGCCGGCGAGAGCTTCTATGAGCCGCCGGGCTCCCGTCATCCCGTCAGCCGCAATGCGAGCCGGTCCAAGCCCGCAAGCCTGCTCGCAGTGTTCGTCGTCGACAGCAGCGAGAAGGATCTGACCACTGCCGTCCGGCAGAATCAGCATCAGGGAGAGAAACATGAGTAAGCGTCTCGACTACAACCAGATCGCGCCGGCAGGCATCAAGGCGCTCGGTGGCGTCTACGGCTACCTCCTGCAGAGCCGCCTTTCCGCCACGCTGATCGAGCTGGTCTATCTGCGGATCTCTCAGATCAACAATTGCGCCTACTGCCTCGACATGCACACGCGCGACCTGCTCAAGAAGGGAGAAAAGGTCGAGAAGATCGCGTTGCTGCAGGCATGGCGCGAGGCCGGCAATCTCTTCGACGAACGCGAACGGGCTGCCCTGGCCTGGGCGGAGACGGTGACACGGGCTGCCGAGATCGGCGTGCCCGACGAGGCATACCAGGCCGCACGCGCCGCGTTCGAAGAGCGTGAGCTCGTGGACCTCACGATCGCGATCAGCCTGATGAATGCCTACAACCGCATGGCCATCAGCTTTCGCGCAACGCCGGCGGCTGCCGCCGGCTGATGCGCTCCCCACCAACACCCTCACAATTCAAGAAGGACATTCACATGACGAAACGTAGGATCATGGTTGCGGCGGCGCTGATCGCCGCAACCAGCCTAGCTTCGCTCTCGGCACGATCCGAGGAGCCACGACTAGGAGACATCAAGCGCACACATCTCATGAAGGAAGCTCTGAGCGCACCCGGGCGCGAGGTCATCCAGGTGCGCGTCGATTTTCCTCCGGGTGTCGCCGCCGTCCGGCACAGTCATCCGGGTGAAGAGCTCGTCTATCTCATCGAAGGCAAGCTGGAATATCAGCTCGACGGAAGGCCTCCGGTGATCCTGAAGGCCGGCGACGTGCTGCTCATTCCTCACGGAGTGCATCACGCGGTGAAGAATGTCGGCAGCGGCAACGCCGCGGAGCTTGCGACCTACATTGTCGAGACCGGCAAGCCGCTGTTGACGCTCGGCCGGTGAACAATCCTAGCGCTTATTCCAGTCGATCACGCGACTCGGGTCGGCATCGAACTCCATGCTGCAGAACGTGCCGCCCTGAAAATAATCGCCGACGGGATCCGGCTTCAACTTGGCCTGCTCGGCCATCGCGTGTTCGCGGAAATCTTCGGCGCGGCCGGTCGGGCGATAGCCGAATTCGTAGGCCCGGTGATTGTCCCACCAGGCGCGCTCGTTGAAGGAGGCGCCGTAGAAGACCTCGAAATGAATGTCGGGATGCTCAAGCCCGATGCGGCAGAGCTGCACGAGGTCGTCGGGCTTGAGCCAGATCGAGAGGCGACGCTGGTCGAGCGGCATGTCGCCGAAATTGCCGATGCGCAGGCAAGTGACGTTCAGGCCATGCTTGTCGGCGTAGAGCGCGCCGACGGCTTCGCCGAACACCTTGCTGACGCCGTAGCGACTGTCGGGCCGCGCGGTGACGTCGGTGCCGATCTTGTGGTGGCGCGGATAGAAGCCGACGGCATGATTGGACGAGGCGAACACGACGCGTTTGACGCCCTTGCGATAGGCGGCCTCGAACAGATTGTAGCAACCGACGATGTTGGCCTGGTGAATCTGGTCCCAGGTGCCTTCGACCGAATAGCCGCCGAAATGGAGAATGCCGTCGACGCCCTCGCACATTGCCTCGCACTGGGCGAGATCGGCAAGGTCCGCCATCTTGAATTTCTCATTCGCGCCGAGATCCGCCGGCGGCGTGATGTCGGAGAGCAGCAGGTCCGGATAGATCGGCGGCAAGAGCTGCCGCAGTCGCGTTCCGATTCCGCCCGAAGCTCCCGTCATCAAGATGCGCGGCATGTCTGACCTCGTCCGTGGCAACCGATTTGCGGCCATGGATATCTGATGCTAGCAGACTTGGACAGAGGGAACGCAACAACGAGAACCGCACATGAAGGATGCATCGTCCCATAACGAGGGCTGGCGGCCGGCGACCCATTACCCTGACCCTGCGATCGAAGCGCTCGATCCTCGCTTCGAAAAGTACTGGCTGAAGCTTTCCGCGGTGGAGCGGCTGACGACCGGCCTGCGCTGGGCCGAAGGTCCGGTGTGGTTCGGCGACGGGCGTTATCTGCTCTGCAGCGACATTCCGAACCAGCGCATCCTCAAATGGGAGGAAGAGACCGGCGCCGTCAGCGTGTTCCGCAAGCCCTCGAATTTCGCCAATGGCAACACCCGCGACCGCCAGGGACGGCTCATCACCTGCGAACATGGCGGGCGACGCGTTGTTCGCACCGAATATGATGGCAGCATCACCGTGCTGATGGACTCGTTCGACGGCAAGCGGCTGAACTCGCCGAACGATGTCGTGGTGAAGTCCGACGGCTCGATCTGGTTCACCGATCCGACCTTCGGCCTGCTCGGCAATTACGAGGGTTACAAGGCGGAGTCGGAGATCGACGCGAATGTCTACCGGCTCGATCCCGTAAGTGGCAAGGCGACCATCGTCGCCGAGGGCGTGCTCGGCCCGAACGGCCTGTGCTTCTCGCCGGACGAGAAGATCCTGTACGTCGTGGAATCGCGCGGGGTGCCGAACCGCAAGATCCTCGCCTATGACGTCTCGGCCGACGGCACTGCGATCTCGAACAAGCGCGTTCACATCGACGCAGGTCCGGGCACGCCCGACGGAATGCGCTGCGACATCGACGGCAATCTCTGGTGCGGCTGGGGCATGGGCGATCCTGAGCTCGACGGTGTCGTGGTGTTCGCGCCCGACGGCGTCATGATCGGCCGCATCGCACTGCCCGAGCGCTGCGCCAACGTCTGCTTCGGCGGGCTCAAGCGCAACCGCCTGTTCATGGCGGCAAGCCAGTCGATCTACGCGCTCTATGTGAACACGCAGGGCGCGCTGGGGGGATAGGCGCCGCGGCGCTCTTCTCCGTCATTGCGAGGAGCACTTGCGACAAAGCATTCCAGACTGCCTCCGCTGAGAGATTCTGGATTGCTTCGCGGAGCCTGTCATCGGGCCGGGCTTCGCCCGGACCCGTTGGCTCGCAATGACGAAACGCCGGAGCGGTTGCCCGCTCCGGCGTCATGTTCGTTCACGTGATGACGCTTACGCCGCGTTGAAGCCGGCGACGGCCTTCACTTCGAGGAAGTCCTCGAGGCCGAACTTGCCCCATTCGCGGCCGTTGCCGGACTGCTTGTAGCCGCCGAACGGCGCGGTACGGTCGTTGGGCTGGCCCTGGAGGTTGACGTTGCCGGCGCGGATCTGGCGGCCGACACGCTTGGCGTCCTCGACCGAGGGACCATAGACATAGCCCGCGAGACCATAGGGCGTGTCGTTGGCGATCTTGACAGCGTCGGCCTCGTCCTTGGCGCCGATGATGGTGAGCACCGGCCCGAAGATTTCCTCGCGGGCGATGGTCATGTCGGGCGTGACGTCGGCGAAGATGGTCGGACGGACGTAGAAGCCCTTGTTGACGCCTTCGGGCAGGCCCGGGCCGCCGGCGACAAGCGTCGCACCCTCGTCGATACCCTTCTTGATCAGGCCCTGGATCTTGTCCCACTGGCCACGGTTGACCACGGGGCCGATGGTGGTGCCTTCGGCGCGCGGATCGCCCGCCTTGGTCTTGTCGGCAACGGCCTTCGCGATCGCGGCGACTTCCTTCATCTTCGAGGCCGGCACGATCATGCGCGAGGGCGCGTTGCAGGACTGGCCCGAGTTGTTGAACATGTGCATCACGCCGCCGGTCACCGCCTTCTGCAGGTCGGCGCCTTCGAGGATGACGTTCGGCGACTTGCCGCCGAGCTCCTGGCTGACGCGCTTCACGGTGGGAGCAGCGCGCTTGGCCACGTCGATGCCGGCGCGGGTCGAGCCGGTGAAGGAGATCATGTCGATGTCGGGGTGCTCGCTCATGGCGGCGCCGACCTCTGGGCCGAGGCCGTTGACGAGGTTGAACACGCCCTTCGGCACGCCGGCTTCATGCAGGATTTCGGCGAAGATCAGCGCCGAGGTCGGCGTGAACTCGCTGGGCTTCAGGATCATGGTGCAGCCGGCGGCGAGCGCGGGCGCCACCTTGCAGGCGATCTGGTTCAGCGGCCAGTTCCAGGGGGTGATCATGCCGACCACGCCGATCGGCTCGCGCAGCACCATGGCGGTGCCGACGGGCTCCTCGAAATGATAGTTCTTGAGCACGTCGAGCGTGGTCATGAGATGGCCGAGGCCGGCGCCGGCCTGGAGCTTCTCCGCCATCGGCAGCGGCGCACCCATCTCGTCCGACACGGCGGCGCCGATCTCCTTGAGGCGGCCCTTGTAGATCTCGATGATCTTCGACAGCAGCGCGACGCGCTCCTCGCGGCTGGTCTGGGAGAACGTTGCGAACGCGCGCTTGGCGGCGGCGACGGCCTTGTCCACGTCGGCCTTGGAGCCCAGCGCAACCTCGTACATCGCCTCTTCCGTCGCCGGATTGATCACGGCGGTGGACTTCTTGACGACCGGATCGACCCAGGCGCCGTCGATGTAGAATTGCATGCGATTGACCATCGTTAACCTCTTCTTGGGGGCTTGGAGGGGGCGTTTCGGCAGGTATCCTTGCACGAAAGCGCCGGCAGTTGAACCCGCCATATGCGGGGCCAGCGTTGCGGCGGACGGAGGTTATATGAGCCGATGGCGGGAACGTGGCAAGGTTCTCCCGGCTGCCATTCCGGGGGGCGACGAAGTCGCGAACCCGGAATCTCGATATTCCCGGGAAGGGCGCACCGTTGTTCGGTCGTTCGCAGCGCCCCGGAATGAGGACGTGGTTACCCCGACTACACCGCCATCTTCCGGTGCAGCACCGGCGCACCGGTGGTGAGGCTTTCGGCCGCATCGATGATGGCGTTGGCGTCGATGCCGTAGTGCCGATACAGGTCCGCAATGCTGCCGGTCTGGCCGAACTGCTCGACGCCGAGGGCCTCGACGCGGTGGCCGCGGACGCTGCCGAGCCAGCCGAGCGCCGCAGGGTGGCCGTCGATCACGCTCACGATGCCGCAGTCGCGCGGCAACGGCGCCAGCAGCCTTTCGATGTGGCTGAGATGCTGCACGCCGCGGCGATCCCGCCGCAATTTCCGTGCGGCGGTCCAACCCGCATGCAGGCGATCGGCCGAGGTGATCGCGAGCAGGCCGACGTCGCGGCGGCTCTCGCCGATGAAGCCTGTGGCCTCGATCGCCTCCGGCGCGGTCGCGCCGGTATAGGCGATCACGACCTCGGCATTCGGTCCCGGCTTGCGCAGCCAGTAAGCGCCGTCGGTGATGCCCTGCCTCAGCTCCGGCGTCATGATGCGTTGCGGCTGCTCGATGCTGCGCGTCGAGAGCCGCAAATAGACCGAACCGCCCTCGCCCGGATCGCGCTGCATGTGCTCGAAGCCGAACGCCATGATCGCGGCAAGCTCGTCGACGAAAGCCGGCTCGAACGAGGCGAGCCCGTCCTGTGCCATGCCGATCAACGGCGTGGCGATTGACTGGTGCGCGCCGCCCTCCGGCGCGAGCGTGATGCCCGAGGGCGTCGCCGCCACCATGAAGCGGGCATCCTGGTAGCAGGCATAGTTCAGGGCATCGAGGCCGCGCTCGATGAAGGGATCGTAGAGCGTGCCGACCGGCAGCAGCCGCTCGCCATTGATCTGGTGCGACAGACCCAGCGCCGAGAGCATGATGAACAGGTTCATCTCGGCAATGCCCAGCTCGAGGTGCTGGCCCTTGGGCGAGGCGTCCCAGTTGTAGGTCGAGGGAATTTTCTCGCTGCGGAATAAGTCCGCCTTCTCGGCGCGCGCGAACAGCCCGCGGCGGTTGACCCAGGGGCCGAGATTGGTCGAGACGGTGACGTCGGGCGAGGTCGTGACGATGCGCCTGGCCAGTTCGCTGTCGCTGCGCGCGATCTCGTTCAGCACGAGGCCAAAGCCCTGCTGCGTCGACATCTGCGGCGACGGCTTGAAGGCCAATTGCTGGGGCACCTCGACGACGGGCGCGCTCAGGCGGCGGCCGTCCTGGTTGAACGGCACCCGCGCGAGGAACGCTTCCAGCTCTGCCGCCTCCTGCGCCAGCCCCTCGAACTTGTCCCATTCATGCCCGGGCCGGATGTTCTGGCTCTCGCGATATTTCTCCATCTGCGCGACCGTCATCAGGCCGGCGTGGTTGTCCTTGTGGCCCTGGAACGGCAGGCCGACGCCCTTGATGGTGTAGGCGATGAAGCAGACCGGGCGGTCGTGATCGATGGAATCGAACGCCTCGAGCATGCTCGCCATGTCGTGGCCGCCGAGATTCGACATCAGCGCGAGCAGTTCCTCGTCGCTCCGCTTGTCGATCAGCTTCGTGATCGGACCCTGGTCGCCGATCTCGTCGTGCAGATGCTTGCGGAAGGCCGCGCCGCCCTGGAAGCACAGCGCCGCATAGAGCGCGTTCGGGCAGTTGTCGATCCAGCGCTTCAAGGCTTCGCCGCCGGGCTCGGCGAAGGCCTCGCGCATCAGGCGGCCGTATTTCACGATCACCACGTCCCAGCCGAAATTGCGGAACATGGTCTCGAATTTTTCCCAGAGTCCCTCGCGAACGACGGCATCGAGCGACTGCCTGTTATAGTCGACCACCCACCAGGTGTTGCGCAGCCCGTGCTTCCAGCCCTCCGCCAACGCCTCGAAGATGTTGCCCTCATCCATCTCGGCATCGCCGACCAGGGCGATCATCCGCCCCTCGCGGCGGTCCTTCATCCAGCCGTGTGCCTTGACGTAATCCTGCACCAGCGAGGAGAACAGCGTCTGCGCGACGCCGAGGCCGACCGAGCCGGTGGAGAAATCGACGTCATCGACGTCCTTGGTGCGCGAGGGATAGGACTGCGCGCCCTTGAAGCCGCGAAAGTTCTCCAGCTTCTCGCGGCTCTGCCGGCCGAACAGATACTGGATGGCGTGGAACACCGGGCTCGCATGCGGCTTCACCGCGACGCGGTCCTCGGGGCGCAGCACGTGGAAGTACAGCGCGGACATGATGGTCGCGAGCGAGGCGGAGGAAGCCTGGTGGCCGCCGACCTTGAGGCCGTCCGCATTGGCGCGGATGTGGTTGGCGTGGTGGATGGTCCAGGACGACAGCCACAGCGCCTTGCGGCTGAGGGCGGTCAGGATTTCGAGGCGGGCGGGGTCAACGGGCATGGCGATGCTCCGGCAAGATAGGCAACCGATCATACGCCCGAGCGCCGCCGCAAACTTCTCAATTTCCGGCGCCAAATCTCCGAATATTGGGATAATTTGCCAAGCCGGATCATGAAAAGCAGGTTCTATTCCAATGCACGAGCTCGACGCCATTGACCGCAAGATCCTCAGCTATCTTCAGAACGACAGCCGCATGACCATGCAGGAGCTGGCCGAGAAGGTCGGTCTCTCCGTTTCGCCCTGCCATCGCCGGGTCAAGCTGCTCGAGGAGCGCGGCGTCATCTCGCGTTACGTGGCGACCGTGGACCAGAAGGCGCTGGGGCTGCATGTCAGCGTCTTCATCTCGATCAAGCTGGCGCGGCAGAAGGAGGAGGACCTCAACCGCTTCGCCCGCGCGATCTCGAAATGGGACGAGGTGCTCGAGTGCTATCTGATGACCGGCAACCGCGACTATCTGCTGCGCGTCGTCGCCGCCGACCTCGCCTCCTACGAGACGTTCCTCAAGACCAAGCTGACGCGGCTCGACGGCATCGCCTCGATCGAGTCGAGCTTTGCGCTGAGCCAGGTGAAGTATTCGATCGCGCTGCCAGTGTGACCTGCGTCAGCGGGATCGCATGTCACATGGTCGCAACAAACCCCGCCGATGGTCGTTGTGACTGGTACCCGAGCCGAGAGAAGGACCATGACCGCATCCGATCGAAAATCCGAGATATCCAAGCGCGAGCGCATCATCCGGGAAATGGCCGATGATCTCGACGAGGAACTGGAGATGGAGCTGGATGATACGAGGTTCGACGAGCTTCTGGACGAGACCGGCATGCCCGGTCCGACAATCGATCGCAGACTTTATTTCCGGGAGCTGCTTCGCCTCCAGAGCGAGCTGATCAAGCTCCAGGACTGGGTACAGAGCGAGAAGAAGAAGGTCGTGGTGCTGTTCGAGGGCCGCGACGCCGCCGGCAAGGGCGGCGTGATCAAGCGCATCACCCAGCGCCTCAATCCGCGCATCTGTCGCGTCGCGGCGCTTCCGGCGCCGAACGAGCGCGAGCGCACGCAATGGTATTTCCAGCGCTACGTCGCGCACCTGCCGGCCGGCGGCGAGATCGTGCTGTTCGACCGTAGCTGGTACAACCGCGCCGGCGTCGAGCGCGTGATGGGCTTCTGCTCGGAGGACGAATATCAGGAGTTCTTCAAGTCAGTGCCGGAATTCGAGCGCATGCTGATCCGCTCCGGCATCATCCTGGTCAAGTACTGGTTCTCGATCACCGACGACGAACAGCAATTCCGCTTCACCATGCGGATCAAGGATCCCTTGAAGCAGTGGAAGCTGAGCCCGATGGACGTCGAGTCCCGCAGTCGCTGGGAGGCGTACACCAAGGCCAAGGAGACGATGCTCGAGCACACGCATCTCCCGGATAGCCCATGGTGGATCGTCGATGCCGTGGACAAGAAGCGCGCCCGGCTCAACTGCATCGCACATCTCTTGACGCAGATCCCGTACCAGGAGGTCGCGCGGGCTCCGGTGACGCTGCCGGCGCGCGTGCGCAACCCCGACTACCAGCGAGGCCCGGTCCCGCCGGAGATGTACGTGCCGGCGAAATACTGACGGTGTCCCGCAGGGTGGGCAAAGGCGCGTACCGCTTTGCCCACCCTGCGCGGCCGTCACCGCCACGGCTGCACGATGATCTTGGTGTGCATCTCGGGATTGGCGAGGTCCGCGAACGCCTTGGCGACGCCGTCGAGGCCAACCTCGGCCGTCACCATCGCTGCGGCGTCCACCTGCCCTTCCGCGATCAGGCGGAGCGAGGCGGCGAACTCCTCCGGCGTATAGCCCAGCACGTACTGGACATTGAGCTCCTTCATGATGCCGAGCATGGGCTCGCTCTTGTCGGTTTCCATGCAGACGCCGACCACGACGATGCGCGCGTCCCGCGGCGCGCCTTCGAACACCTGCTGCAGCAGCCCGGGCACGCCGACGCACTCGAAGATGATCGCCGGCTTCAGCGCCGGCAGCATGGCCCGGAACGGCGGTCGTGCTGCCTTCTCCGCCTCCGACATCTGCGCATGCTCGGCCCAGGTCGCATAGGGCTGCGAGACCCTGGGATCGACCACGACGTCCGCGCCCAGCTTCGCCGCGAGCGCGCGCCGGGCCGGCGAATAGTCGGCGGCAACGATCGGATGCAGACCCCTCAGCTTCAGCGCGGCGATCACCGCGAGGCCGACCGGACCGCAGCCGATCACGAGCGGCACTTCGCCTCCGCTGATATTGGCTTTCGCGACCGCGTGGACGCCGACCGCCAGCGGCTCGGTGAGCGCGGCATGCTCCGGCGCAAGCCCGTTGGGCACTTCGAGCAGCAGCGCTTCGCTCAGCAGCATCGCCTCGGCATAGCCGCCGGCATTGTCGTTGGAATAGCCAATGCCCTCGATGCCCTGCGGAGTCAGCAGCGCCGGCAGCGAGCAGACGCGGGTCCCGGGCTTGAGCCTGCGTTCGGTGCCGGGACCGTAGTCGACGACCTCGCAGCAGAACTCGTGGCCGAACACGACGTCGCGGCTGAGGTCCATCGGCTTGCGCCCGGTCTTCCGCGCCATCTCGACCATGCGATGGGCGTGCTGGCGCGCGTGCAGGTCGGAGCCGCAGATGCCGCAGGCGAGCGTCTTGACCAGCACTTGGTCGGGGCCCGGCTTCGGCTCTGCGATCCGGTCGACGACGATCTCTCCGTTCCTGAAAATCGCGGCCCGCATCCGGCTCCTCCCTTGTCATTGGAGCGGTTGATAGCACGAGACGCAACCCGCCAACTTGCGTCAGGCGTTCGGAGAACGCTCTTCCAGCACCAGGAGCTGGGCGCGGCGAACACGCTCGCGATGGGCGATGTAGAGGCCGCTGGCGACGATGAAGGCCGCGCCGGTGATGGTGAAGACGTCGGGCACTTCGCCGAAGATGAAGTAGCCGAGAATGCTGACCCAGAGCAGCTGCGTGTAGGAAAACGGTGCCAGCACCGACGCATCGCCGTAACGATAGGCCAGCACGACGATCCACTGGCCCGCCGTCGAGGCGACGCCGATGAAGATGCCGAGCGCGATCGCGGTCCATGACGGCGTGACCCAGACGAAGGGCACCAGCGCCGTCAGGATCACGAGGCCCGTCAGCGAGGAATACGCCATGGTGGTGACGACGGCTTCACGCCCGCTCATCATGCGTGTCAGGATCAGGGTGCCGGCCCAGCATGCCGCCGAGATCAACGGAAAGAAGGCGGCGGGATGAAACGCGCTGGTGCCCGGACGCAGGATGATCAACACGCCGATGAGGCCCAGCGCGGTCGCGATCCAGCGGCGCATGCCGACCTTCTCGCCGAGAAAGACGATCGAGAGCGCGGTGACGAACAGCGGCGCGACGAAGCCGGTGGCGGATGCTTCCGCGATCGGCAGGAAACCGAGGCCCGTGATGAAGAACAGCGAGGAGCCGAGCAGCGCCGCCCCGCGCATCACGTGAAGGCCGGGACGCCTGGTGCGCATAGCGTAGAGCGGCGAGGCCGGCAGCATCACCGGCGTGAACAGCAGCGTGAAGGTGAGGAAGCGGATCCAGGTGATCTCGATCGACGGCAGGCTTGTCGACAGATACTTCGCGGTGACGTCGGAACAGCCGAGGAAGATCGTCGACAGCAGGACCAGTGCAATCCCTCTGAACGGATGATCGACGCGCGCAGGCGCGCGGCGAGTCTCCTGCTTCTTCTCCGGAACGGGCATGGGAATAGTGTCGAGCCTTGCGGCTGCGGCGGGCGGCGGTGTCACGGCTGGAACCCGGGCGAAATGCGAATCGAGAACGGTCGTAAAAAACGACAAATGCGCCGCGTTCACAACTTCCGAAAACAGGATGCCGATATGCGCCGGCCGCCGCGCGCGTCAATGCTCCGTTAATAATGCGGGTTTGTGCACTACAGCATGGGCAGGCCGCGCGGCTTCGGCCCGCGCGGAAAGGCAGCATCCAGCGCATCAATCTCGTCTTTCGTCAGCACGAGATCGCCGGCTGCCGCATTCTCGGCGGTGTGCTCCGCAGACGAGGCCTTCGGGATCGCGAATACCGTAGTCGCACGGGTGAGGAAGCCCAGCGCGACCTGACGCGGTGTCGCACGACGCGCCTCCGCGATACGGGCCAAAACGGCGCCGCCCTTGCTGCTGCTTGCGGGGAAATCATCATGACCGAACGGCGAGTAGGCAACGACGGCAACGCCGTGCCGCTCGCACCACGGGATCACGGCATGCTCAATCGCGCGCTCCTTGAGATGATAGAGCACCTGGTTGCACGCGATCCGGCCTTCGCCCGCAACGTCGAGAATTTCGTCGAGATCGTCCGCGTCGAAATTGGAGACGCCCCAGGATTTGATCTTGCCTGATTTCACCAGTTCCTCGAACGCAGCAACGGTGTCCTCCAGTGGATAGGAGCCGCGCCAGTGCAAGAGATAGCAGTCGAGCCGGTCGGTCTTCAGCCGCTTCAGCGAGCGCTCGCAGGCGGCGATGGTGCCGCGGCGCGAGGCATTGCTCGGCAGCACCTTTGAAACGAGGAACACCTCGTCGCGCCGGCCGGCGATGGCATCGGCAATGACCAGCTCGGCATCGCCATACATCTCGGCGGTATCGATATGTGTCATGCCGAGATCGAGCCCGCGCTGAAGCGCCGCGATCGCGCGCTTGCGGTCACCGTGGTCGAGATACCAGGTGCCCAGCCCGATGACGGACACGTTGACGCCGGTCTTGCCGAAGGGATTGGTGTTCATGTCTGCTCCACGGCGGGTCAGAGTGCCCCCTCGCCCACTTGAAGAGAGCGGCCGGCAGCATAGGGCACAATCACGGACGCGTCGATTGGGCCCGGAGCCCGGCTTGCAGCCGATCTCCTCGAGTCCCGGACGCCGCGCAACTCGGTGCGATATGGGCAACCGCTCTGCAGAGCATCGTCGAAAGGGATGCTGCTGCGTCCGGAGCACGACTCGTGGCCTTCGCACAGCGCATCCACGCCGTCATTGCGAGCGCAGCGAAGCAATCCAGACCATAGCTGCGGAACGATTCCGGATTGCTTCGCTGCGCTCGCAATGACGATGGAAAGAGCCAGCCTCTAACCTGCCACGTTCGCGAACTTGGTCTCTTTCGCCGGAGCCGCGTCCGTGGCCGCGATCAGCCGCTTCAGCTCGGGGATGCAGGAGCCGCAATTGGTACCGGCCTTGAGTTTCGCGCCAATCTCGGCGGCCGTGCATGCGCCGGCAACGATGGCGTCGCAGATGGTGCCGCGGCCGACGCCGAAGCAGGCGCAGACGATCGGGCCGGTCGAGGCCGCGCCTTCGCTGGACTTGCCTGACAGCAGCATGCGGCGTTGCTCGTCGGTGACGTGATCGGCCGCAAACGCGCCCTTCACCACTTCCCAGTCGCCGGCATCGTGCGCAGGTCCGACGAACAGGCAGGTCTCGATGCGGTCACCCGCGAATGAGGCGGCACGATAGACGCCGCCGCCGATGTCGCGGTATTCGGCGACATCCTCGCCCGCAACGGTCCCGACCCAGGCGGGCCACCGCGACAGATCGCCGTTGTCCGCGAAGAGATAGCCGAAACCGCCGGAGACCGTGACGCGCGTCCACAACAGGTTCGAGGGAAGTTCGAGCTGCTTGCGCGACAACGCGAAGCCGCGGAAGACAAATTCATAAGGCGCGATTGCAGCCGGCGTCGCCTTCGATTCCGGCTGGCCCGAGAACGGATCGGTGAAGGAGTGCACCAGCGCACCGACGCGGCCGTGCGAGGCGTTCATCGCGCTCCAGTGGATCGGCACGAACAGCGTGCCGCGCTGCTGCCGTTCGCTGACCACGGCCTTCAGGATGCACTGGCCGTAATCGGTGGTGATGCGGGCATAGCCGTCATGGGCGATGCCGTATTTTCCAGCGTCGTCCGGATTGATCTCGACGAACGGCTCGGGCAGGTGCGCGCCGAGCCGCGGGCTGAGACCCGTACGCGTCATGGTGTGCCATTGGTCGCGAATCCGCCCGGTGTTGAGCCTGAGCGGCCGCGACGGACCGGTCTCTCCGCGCAGCGCCGGCACCTCGGGCGCGACGAACCGGCCCTTGCCGTCGTTGGTGAAGAAGCCGCCTTGCGCGAAGAAGCGCTCGACGGGGTCGCCGCCGCCCCGCACCGGCCACTGCACGGGCTGCAGGGCATCGAAGGCCTCGTCCGAGAGCGAGGTCAGCGCGCCGATGTCGAAGTCGCGATTTCCGTTGTTCTCGAACGCCGAGAGCGCTGCATGCTCGCGGAAAATGTCGGCGGCGGACTTGTAGTTGAAACTGTCGCCGAAGCCGAGGCGCCTTGCGGTCTCGCTCAGGATCCACCAGTCGGGGCGCGCCTCGCCCGGCGCCGGCAGGAACGCGCGCTGGCGCGAGATGCGGCGCTCGGAGTTGGTCACCGTGCCCGACTTCTCGCCCCAGGCCAGCGCCGGCAACAGCACATGCGGGCCGGCCGCGACCGTGTCGTTGCAGAGCACGTTCTCGGAGACCACGAAGAGCTCGAGCTTCTTCAGCGCATCGCGAACCATGTCGGCGTCAGGCAACGACACCGCGGGGTTGGTGCCCATCACCCACAGTGCCTTGACCTCGCCGCGGTTGATGGCCTCGAACAGCTGCACCGCCTTCAAGCCCTCATGCGTGGCGATGCGCGGCGCTTTCCAGAACCGCCTGACACGATCGATGTCGGGCGGCGTGAAGCCCATATGGGCGGCGAGCATGTTGGCGAGGCCGCCGACCTCGCGGCCGCCCATCGCGTTGGGCTGTCCGGTAAGCGAGAATGGCGAGGCACCGGGCTTGCCGATGCGTCCCGTCGCAAGATGGCAGTTCAGGATCGCATTGACCTTGTCGGTGCCCTGCGCCGACTGGTTGACCCCTTGCGAGTAGAGCGTGACGACCTTCTCGGTGTCACGGAACATCTTGAAGAAGGCGGCGACGTCCTGCTCCGACAGGCCGGTGGCGAGCGCCGTCGCCGTGACGCTGCCGGCGATGTTGCGCGCACGCGCCAGCGCGTCGTCGTATCCGCTGGTGTTCTGCGCGATGTAAGCCCGATCGAGCGCGCCGCAATCGGCGAGATGGACGAACAGGCCCGAGAACAGCGCCGTGTCGGTGCCGGGCTTGAGGCCGAGGAACAGGTCGACATCGCCGGCGGTGTCGGTGCGGCGCGGGTCGATCACGATCATGCGCGCGCCACGCTCCTGCCGGTTCTTCAGCATGCGCTGGAACAGGACGGGATGGCACCAGGCCGCATTCGAGCCGACGAAGACGAGCAGATCGGCCTGGTCGAGATCCTCGTAGCAGCCGGGCACGGTGTCGGCGCCGAAGGCGCGGCGATGGCCCGCAACTGAAGAGGACATGCAGAGCCGGGAATTGGTATCGACATTCGCCGTGCCGACAAACCCCTTCATCAGCTTGTTGGCGACGTAATAGTCCTCGGTGAGGAGCTGACCGGAGAGATAGAATCCGACCGCGTCCGCGCCGTCGCGCGCCACGATGTGCTGCATGCGATGAGCAACGTGATCGAGCGCGTCGCTCCAGGCGACGCGCTCCAGCACGCCCTTGCAGCGGATCATCGGGTAGAGCAAGCGGCCTTCCAGATCGATAGTCTCGCCGAGCGCGGAGCCCTTGGAGCACAGCCGGCCGAAATTGGCGGGATGCTCAGGGTCACCAGCGATTGCCGCACCACCCTTGCCGTCGGGTGTCGCCAGCACGCCGCAGCCGACTCCGCAATAAGGACAGGTCGTCCTGATGGTGCGGAGGTTCGGATCGATCGCCGTCATCTCAAGCCGCCTTCGACGGCAACGCCAGCGCGCGGCCGAACATCATGTCGGTGCGGATCGCCGCGACCTTGTCGCGATTACGTATCAGTTCGAGATACCAGAGCGCGTCGGCGGTATCGCCGATCAGCACCGCGCCGGTGAGCCGACCGTCCGCGATGACCAGCTTCTTGTAGGTGCCGCGGCTGCGGTCCGACAGCACGAGGCTTTCGCTGCCCTCCCCGCCCATGAAGTCGCCGGCGGAGAACAGGCTCACGCCGGAGACCTTGAGGTTGGTCGAGATCACGCTGCCCTCATAGGCGGCGGGGCGGCCGGCCAGATGGCGCGCCAGCACGCGCGCCTGTTCATAGGCCGGTTCGACCAGGCCATAGCAGATGCCGCGATGCTCGGCGCATTCGCCGAGCGCGAAGACATCGGACGAGGAGGTCTGCATCACGTCGTTGACGACGACGCCGCGATTGACCGCGATCCCCGCCTCTTTCGCCAGCGCGACATTTGGCTTGATCCCGGCAGCGAAGATCACCGCGTCAGCCTCGATGCGGCTGCCGTCGGCGAGCTCGATCGCCTCGACGCGACCATCGCCGTGGATGCCAGCGGTGGAGGCATTGAGCAGGATGCGGATGCCCTTGCGCTCCACCAGGGTCTTGAGCAGGTCGGCTGCGGGTCCATCGAGCTGGCGCTCCATCAGCCGGTCCATCAGATGCAGCAGTGTCACGGGCGCGCCGGCCTTGGCAAGGCCATAGGCGGCTTCGAGCCCGAGCAGGCCGCCGCCAACCACGACCACGCGCTTCCTGGCCGCAGCCAGCGTCAGCAGCAGGTCGACGTCGCGCGTATCGCGAAAAGTGTGCACGCCGGCGAGATCGGCGCCCGGCACGTTGAGCCGCAGCGGCGTCGAGCCGGTGGCAAGCACGAGCTTGGAATATTCCATGCTCTCCTCGCCCGCGATCTTAAGCTCGCGCCGACCGAGATCGACCTCGGTAACGCGATAGCCGTAGCGCACGGTGACACCGCGATTTCGCCACCACTCCGCCGGACGCAGTTCGATCTCGTGCGAGCCGGTCTCGCCGGCCAGCACGGAGGAGAGCAGCACGCGGTTGTAAGCGAGCCGCGGCTCCTCGCCGATCACGGCAACCGCGTAGCGGCCGAGCGCGGTCTTGGCGAGTTCGTCGACAAGACGCGCGGCCGCCATACCGTTACCGACGATGACCAGCGGCTCACTCACATAGCATCTCCTATTCGGCGGCCTGCGCTTGCGCGCCGTAGGCCTCGGAAATCATGTAGCCGGACAGCACGCCGTAGGCGTCGGTCCAGGCTTTGGCGAGCTCGGGCGTCCAGGCTTCGCCAAGGCCCTTCTCCACGGTCCACAGCAGGGTCGCACCGACAACGGGGTAGTGCTCGGCCTTGGCGCCGTAGTCGACGTGGCGCTTGGCGAGCGCAGAAGCCGCTGGCAGAATCGACTCCAGGTTCGACAGGCCGCCGACCACGGCGGCGAGCATGCCCATCAGCTTCTTGCGCTGCTCGGTCATGTCCTCAGGAAACATCGCGCGCACCGACGGAGCCACCTCGAACAGCCGGTCGTAGAACAGCACCGCCGCCTGCTCCGAGATCGGCGCGATCTTCGAGAAACTCTGCTGGATGAGGGTGACTTGCTCGGGCGTCATGATGTTCTCCTGTCTGTTTCGGTCTGCCTTCGTCCGCGCCATTGCGGAAAAAGTTCATGGGTCAAACGTCATCAGAGAGATTCCTCCCCGCGTACGGGGAGAAGCGACCTTCGTGCCAAGTGTCCTGGGCGAGGCTTGGCGCGCCTGCACCCTGCCGGCTGCGACGCAGGTGGAAGCACCAGGTCACCCGCGAGCCGGGAGGCGTGTTGGGATGCGCACGCCTCTCGCGATAGCGCCGGCTTTACGCGGCCTCGACGAAGCGATGCCGCTCGTAGAGGAATTCGAGCACGCGCTGGCGGCATTTCAGATAGGCGGCGTTGGTCGCAAGCTCGAGCCGCTTGCGCGGCCGCGCCAGCGGCACGTCCAGCACCTCGCCGATGCGCGCGCTGGGCCCGTTCGTCATCATCACGATCCGGTCGGACAGCAGCACCGCCTCGTCCACGTCGTGGGTGATCATCAGGATGGTGTTGCCGAGCTTCTGATGCAGGGCCATCACGGAGTCCTGCAGGTGGGCACGGGTCAGCGCGTCGAGCGCGCCGAACGGCTCGTCCAGCAGCAGCACCTTCGGCTCCATCGCCAGAGCCCGCGCGATACCGACGCGCTGCTTCATGCCGCCGGAGATCTCGGAAGGACGCTTGTCCCTGGCGTGGGCCATCTGCACGAGGCTGAGATTGTGCATCACCCAGGCGTCGCGCTCGGCGCGGGACTTGGTCTTGGCGAAGACCTTGTCGACGCCGAGCTTCACATTCTCGTAGACGGTCAGCCAGGGCAGCAGGCTGTGGTTCTGGAACACCACGGCGCGGTCGGGCCCCGGTGAGTTCACCTCGCGATTCTCCAGCAGCACGCCTCCGGTGGTGGCGCGGGTCAGCCCTGCGATGATGTTGAGCAGGGTCGACTTGCCGCAGCCGGAATGACCGATGATCGAGACGTATTCGCCTTCCTCGATGGTGAGGTTGATGTCCTTCAGCACCTCCGTGGTGGCGGCACCGCGGGTGAAGACCTTGTCGATATGGTCGAGCTTCAGATAGGCGGTCATGTGCCCTCTCCTCTCAGTTCTGCGCGGTGCCGCGGGTGACGACCTTGCCGAGGCCCGCGATCAGGCGGTCCAGCACGAAGCCGATGATGCCGACATAGAACAGCGCCAGGATGATCTCGCTGATATGCGAGGAATTCCAGGCGTCCCATATGAAGAAGCCGATGCCGACGCCGCCGATCAGCATTTCCGCTGCGACGATCGCGAGCCAGGACAGGCCGATACCGATGCGAAGGCCGGTGAAGATGTAGGGCGCCGCCGCCGGAATCATGATCTTTGCGAAGAACTCGAGCGGATTGAGCTGCACGACCGCGGCGACGTTGCGATAGTCCTGCGGGATGTTGCGGATGCCGACCGCGGTGTTGATGATGATCGGCCAGATCGACGTGATGAAGATGACGAAGATCGCGGAAGGTTGGCCGTCGCGGAACGCCGCGAGCGAGAGCGGCAGCCAGGCCAGCGGCGGAATCGTGCGCAGCACCTGGAACAGCGGATCGAGCCCGCGCATCGCCCAGACCGACTGTCCCACCAGCACGCCGAGCGCGATGCCGGCGATCGCCGAGAGCGAATAGCCGAAGGCGACGCGCTGGAGGCTGGCGGAGAGATGCCAGAACAGACCCTTGTCGATGCCTCCATTGTCGAAGAACGGGTCGAGGATCAGCTCCTTGGTATCCTTGAACACCTTCGACGGCGGCGGCAGCGCCGAGCCCGCGCGGCGGCAGACCAGCTCCCATATCAGCGTCAGAAGCGCGATGACGACAAGCGGGGGGATCACCCGCACGGCCGTCTCCCGTACCATGCGCGCGTAAGCTTCAGTGCGCGGGGGACGCTTGGGCATCAACGCGACGACCGGCGCTGCGGGTGCGGCGGGCGTCGCGGTCTCGACCTCGATCTTCGTGGCAGTCATGTTCATCGCTATCTCTCTCCGGCTGCGCAGGGACGATGCGGCCGCGCGAGGGCGGCCGCTGGCTCCATCAGACTTCGACGCGCTTGATCGCGAGGGACTTCAGATAGGCGGCGGGATTCTCCGGATCGAACACCTTGCCATCGAAGAAGGTCTCCTTGCCGCGCGAGGTGGAGGTCGGAATGTCGGCAGCCGCGACGCCGAGGGTCTTGGCCGCGTCCTTCCAGAGGTCCTCGCGGTTGACCTTGGCAATCAGCGCCTTGCTATCGAAGCCGGCGTCGTACTTGCCCCAGCGGATGTCCTCCGTCATGAACCAGAGATCATGGCTCTGGAACGGATAGGAGGCATGGTCCTCCCAGAAGCGCATCTGCTGCGGCGAATTGTCGACGACGCGGCCTGTGCCGTAGTCGAACTTGCCCTTCATGCGGTCGGTGATGTCATCGACCGGGCAATTGATCCACTGGCGCTTGGCGCAGATCACCGCGGCTTCCTCGCGGTTTTCCATCTTCTCGGCCCATTGCTGGGCCTCCATCACCGCCATCAGCAGCGCCTTCGCTGCCTTCGGATATTTGTCGACCCAGGCCGCGCGCATGCCGAACGACTTTTCGGGATGCTTGTCCCAGAGCTCACCGGTGGTGATCGCGGTGTAGCCGATGTTCTGATGGATCAGCTGCAGATTCCAGGGCTCGCAAACGCAAAAGCAGTCCATGGTGCCAACCTTCATATTGGCCACCATCTGTGCCGGCGGAACCACGATGGTTTCGATATCCTTGTCCGGATCAATGCCGCCAGCGGCGAGCCAATAGCGAATCCAAAGGTCATGTGTGCCGCCAGGAAAGGTCATCGCCGCCTTCACCGCCTTGCCTGACGACTTCTTCTTCTCGAGTGCCGGCCTGAAGGGCGCGGTATCCACGCCGATCTTGAGATCGGCGTATTCCTTGGCGACCGAAATGCACTGACCGTTCAGGTTGAGGCGCGCCAGAATGTACATCGGCGTCGGCTGGTTGTTCTGCGTCACCTTGCCGGCCGAGATCAGATACGGCATCGGGGTGAGGATGTGCGCGCCGTCGATGCCATTGCCTTCCGAGCCCAGCACGAGGTTGTCGCGCGTGGTGCCCCAGGAGGCCTGCTTCTGCACCTCGACATCGGGCATTCCATACTTGGCGAAGAAGCCCTTTTCCTTGGCGACGAACAGCGGCGTGGCGTCCGTGAGCGCGATGAAGCCGAGCTTGGCGCCCTTGACCTCAGGGCCTGCGTCCTGAGCGAAAGCGCCGGCAGGGAAGTTCAGCTTTGCAGCAGCGAGAAGTGCGGCGGTCGAGCCGGTGGCCTTCAACAATTGACGGCGGCTGAGGCCAGTGGTTTCCGAGGGCCGGCGGGTGCGCTTGGTCATAGGCGATGTCGTCCTTTGCGTCTTTGCGGAATGATTTGCGGCTGTGCGCGCGAGCAGCCCGTCCTTCCGTTGGCGCCGTGTTCGGCGCATGCGAACGCACGGACAGGGAGGACCCCCGTCTGCTGGCGTCAGCAAATCGGATGAGAAATCTCGCGGGACGGCTTCAATGGCGTCGGGTTGGAACTATTCAAGCTTCATGCCAAGCGCGACGCAGCGAAAAATCTCGGAAAATCAGCACTCTGGCCAAACGCAGTGAAGCCGCCGACCCAAGCGTCCGCTCGCGAAATTTGCGATCTGCATATTACTTGTGCGGCGCACAATTCTTATGCAGACGCTTAATCGAGAGGCCGTCGCGACAGCAGCTACAGTCTCGACAAGGTGATATCCAATTGAAGTTTGCTAAGTAATCGGGACGCGCAACTCCGGCACGCGATTTGCAACCTCGTGAACGTCAACGAAGACAGCGGCTTGCCGCATTGTTGCAGCCTCTGGCGGCTGCATCCGGAAGCTGAGCTGCATCGCAGCTCCCCGGCTTTGGTCCTCGTGACGCGATTCCGAAGGCTTCCTCACTCTCCAGGGTCCTCGTGCGCGGCAGGCGAGCCCGCACGACCGACGACGTTCAGCTGCGCTCTCCAAGAGAGTGCCGATCTTACTTGCGAAGCAAAAGGAACCATTGATGTCGTATCTCGCGCCTTCGGAATTCGTCACCAAGATGGTGGATGCGGGCGAGTCCAAGATCTTCATGTCCACCCGGGATACCATCATCCGCGCCTACATGGCCGGCGCCATCCTCGCGCTGGCGGCGTGGTTCGCCGTCACGATCACCGTCAATACCGGCCAGCCGCTGGTCGGCGCGCTGCTTTTTCCGGTTGGCTTCGTCATGCTCTACCTGCTGGGTTTCGATCTGCTCACGGGCGTGTTCGTGCTCTCGCCGCTCGCGCTGATCGACAAGCGCCCGGGCGTCACCTTCGGCGGCGTGCTGCGCAATTGGGGCCTCGTCTTCGTCGGCAACTTCGCCGGCGCCTTCACCGTGGCCTTCATGATGGCCTTCGTCACGACGTTCGGCTTCACGCAGGCACCCGACAAGGTCGGTGCCGCCATCGGCAATATCGGCGAGGGCCGGACCCTCGGCTATGCCGCGCACGGCGCGGCAGGCATGGCAACGCTGTTCATGCGCGGCATGCTCTGCAACTGGATGGTCTCGACCGGCGTGGTCGGCGCCATGATCTCGACCTCCGTGCCCGGCAAGGTCATCGCGATGTGGATGCCGATCCTGGTGTTCTTCTACATGGTGTTCGAGCATTCCGTCGTGAACATGTTCTTGTTCCCGTCGGGCCTGTTGCTCGGCGCGAAATTTTCTATCATGGACTATCTGATCTGGAACGAGATCCCGACCGTGCTCGGCAATCTCGTCGGCGGTCTCGCCTTCACCGGCATGACGCTCTACGCGACGCATGTCATGACCCTGCCGAAGCGCCAGGCCGGCAAGGCCACTCGGCCGCGCGTCGCGGCCTGATCAAAACCGTCTCGACAGCGGAGCCTCGCCCGAGCAGGGTGAGGCTCCTCCTTGCCGGTGATGACGATGACCCGCGGACTCCTGATTTCAGTCGGCCAGCACTCCGACAAGGGTCGCAAGCCCGTCAACCAGGACTTTCACGGCGTCCTCATTCCGGAGGAGCCGCTGCTCAGCCTGAAGGGCATCGCGGCCGTCCTCGCTGACGGCATCTCCTCCAGCACGGTGAGCCAGATCGCCAGCGAGTCGGCGGTCAAGAGCTTCCTGATGGACTATTACTGCACATCAGAGTCATGGACGGTGAAGACCTCCGCCCGCCGCGTGCTCGACGCGACCAATTCCTGGCTGCACGCGCAGACGCGCAAGAGCCAATACGCCTATGACCGCGACAAGGGCTATGTCTGCACCCTCAGCGCCATCGTCATCAAGGCGACCACCGCACACATCTTCCATGTCGGCGACTGCCGCGTCTACCGCGTCGCCGGCAAGGCGCTGGAGCAGCTGACCGACGATCACCGCATCATTGTGTCGTCGGAGCAGACCTATCTCGGCCGCGCGCTCGGCATCAATCCGCAGCTCGAGATCGACTATCAGACCGTCGAGGTCCAGGCCGGCGACACCTTCCTGCTGGCAACGGACGGCGCGTATGAGTTCGTCGATGCCCGCTTCGTCACGAGCGCGATCAACGAACATGCAGGCGATCTCGACGCCGCGGCCAGGACCATCGTCGAGGAAGCCTACCGGCGCGGCAGCGACGACAACATCACGGTGCAGGTCCTGCGCGTCGCTGCGGTACCCCAGCGTGAGCCGGCGGATATTCTCGGCCAGAACTCGCAGCTTCCGCTGCCTCCGCTGCCGGAGCCGCGGGCGATCTTCGATGGTTACAGGATCGTCAGGGAAATCCACGGCAGCAGCCGCAGCCACATCTATCTCGCCGTCGATGTGGAGACCGACGAGCCGGTCGCGCTCAAGCTGCCGTCGATCGACCTGCGCGACAACGCCCTCTATCTCAAACGCTTCTTGATGGAGGAATGGATCGCGCGCCGGATCGACAGTCCCAACGTATTGAAGCCGCTGTCGCGATCGAAGCGTCGCAGCTACCTGTACGTCGCGACCGAATTCGTCGAGGGGCAGACCCTGAAGCAGTGGATGACCGACAATCCGCGCCCCGATCTCGAAACGGTCCGCCGCCTCATCGAGCAGATCGCGGCAGGCTTGCGCGCCTTCCACCGCATGGAAATGCTGCATCAGGACCTCAGGCCCGACAACATCCTGATCGACAAGACCGGCACCGCCAAGATCATCGACTTCGGATCGGTCAGGGTGGCCGGCGTCGCGGAGGCCGCGCCGCCGGATGAGACCGACGACATCCTGGGAACGGTGCAATACACGGCGCCCGAGTATTTTCTTGGACAGGGCGGCTCACCGCGCTCCGACATGTTTTCGCTCGCTGTGATCTGCTACCAGATGCTGACGGGAAAGCTGCCTTATGGCACACAGGTTGCCAGGATCCGGCGCAAGGCGGACGTGCGCAGGCTCCGCTATCGCCCGGCGGACGACGACCGCAATGTGCCGGCCTGGGTCGATGGCGCGCTCAAACGCGCGCTCCATCCCGATCCCTACAAGCGGCACGAGGATCTCTCGGAGTTCATCTTCGAGCTTCGCACCCCCAATCCAGCCTATCTCGACACGCGCATCACGCCGCTCTTGGAGCGCAACCCGCTGATGTTCTGGAAGGTGACGTCGGCGGCGCTCGCCTGCACGGTCATCGTGCTGCTGGCGCTGCTGCACTCAGGCTAGGAACGCGAGCTCTCACGCCGGCTCGATCGCCTTGGTTCCCAGCGGTTTCGGCGCCATGCCGCCGCCCGGCTTGAGGTGAAATTCGTAGGTCATCAGGTGCCATTGCCCGTTCGCCTTGGTGCCATCGGGCATTTCGGGATCGTTGCGCGGCTCGACGTTGGCGATGAGATCGTTCTTGACTCCGAACACGACGTCGGAATCCAGATATTTATCGCCACCGATGAAGACGTGCGTGATCAGCGGTTCATGGCCCTTGGCGTTGACGAGGAAGTGCACATGCGCCGGACGCATCGGGTGGCGCTTGGTCTGCACGATCATCTCGCCGACGGGACCATCGGTCGGGATCGGATAGCTGCACGGCAGGATCGTGCGGAAGAAGAAGCGGCCGTCATCGTCCGTAATGAAGCGCGCCCGTGCGGACGCGCCGACCTCGTCATAGTTGGGCTTCTGGGAATCATAGAAGCCATCATCGTCGGCGTGCCAGACGTCGACGGGAACGCCCGCGAGCGGCTTGCCCTCGAGGTCGGTGACGCGGCTCTGCACGAACATCTTCTCGCCGGTCTGATTGTTCGGCGAGATATCGGTGCCATGCGCGGTCACCTTGTGCTCGCCGACATAGAACGGGCCGAGCACGGTCGTCTCGGTGGCGCCGTCGCGATCGCGGTGATTGACGGCGTCGACCAGCATGGAGACGCCGAGCACGTCGGACAGCAGGATGAACTCCTGGCGGGTGTCCGTGCATTTCTGCCCGGTGCGGGTCAGGAAATCGATCGCGTATTCCCATTCTTCGAAGGTGAGGCCGGTCTTGCTCACGTAATCGTGCAGCGACTTCACCAATTCCTGCAGCAGGAATTTTGCCCGCCTATCAGGCGTCTGGTCGAAGCTCCTGACGACGGCTTCCGTGAGCTCGGTCTCGTTGAACTGAGTCATGCTGCATTTCCCTCGCGCTTTTCTCGTCGGCCCGGGCGGGCTCCTTGCGTTCCCAGGTACAGCCTATACCAGCTGGCCTGCTCGCGTTAAGCGCGACCGGCTTGGAATGGGCTCGCCATTTGGCTATCACCGTCGTCGAGAAACCGCCCCGGAGGAACTGATGCTCGCCCCCACCCCTGCCTCGCCCGAATCCGTCGGCATGTCCAAGGCCGCCCTCGACCGCGTCGATGCGCATCTGAAGAGCCGGTACATCGATGCCGGCCGCTTCCCGGGCACGCAGCTCCTGGTCTACCGCCGCGGCAAGGTCGCTCACAGCTCGGTGCAGGGCTTTGCCGACGTCGAGCGCAAGGTGCCGGTGAAGGACGACACGATCTACCGCATCTATTCCATGACCAAGCCGCTCACCAGCGTCGCCTTCATGATGCTGGTGGAAGAAGGTCTCGTCGCGATCGACGAGCCCGTCGCCAAATACATTCCGGAATGGAAGGATCTCGGCGTGTTCGTCGCCGGCACCTACCCGGCCTTCCTGACCCGGCCGCCATCCCGGCCGATGCTGATCGTCGACCTGCTGCGCCACACTTCCGGCCTGACTTACGGCTTCCAGCAGCGCTCCAACGTCGATGCCGCCTATCGCAGTGAGAAGATCGGCGAGGTCGAGAAATCAGGCACGCTGCAGACCATGATCGAGGGCCTGGCAAAGATCCCGCTCGAGTTCTCGCCCGGCGAGTCCTGGAACTACTCCGTCTCAACCGACGTGATCGGCTACCTCGTCGGCAAGATCTCGGGGATGCCGTTCGAGCAGTTCCTCAAACAACGCATCCTCGATCCGCTCGGCATGACCGACACCGATTTCCACGTTCCGGCCTCCAAGGCGCATCGCTTCGCCGCCTGCTACTCGGCGGACCCCGGCGGCGGCATGACCTTCCATGCCGGCCAGCGCCGCGAGGGCCTGACGCTTCAGGACGATCCGGCGACGAGCTCGTTCCTGTCACCGCCTTCCTTCATCTCCGGCGGCGGCGGCCTGTGCTCGACAGTCGCTGACTATCTCACCTTCTGCCGCGCGCTGCTCAACGGCGGCGAGCTCGGCGGCGTCAGGTTGATCGGGCCCAAGACGCTGGCGCTGATGACGAGCAACCACATCCCGGGCGGACGCGCCCTACCCGAGGTCTCGCGCTCGCTGTTCTCGGAGGCGACCTACAACGGTATCGGCTTTGGCCTCGGCTTCGCCGTGACCATGCGCCCCGCCGAGACGCTGATCGCCGGCAGTCCTGGCGAATACAATTGGGGCGGTGCGGCCACGACCTCGTTCTGGATCGACCCGGCCGAGGAGCTGATCACGATCTTCATGACGCAGGTGCTGCCGTCGAGCGCCTATCCGATCCGTCGCGAGCTGCGCAGCATGGTCTACGCGGCCATCACCGAGAGCAATCTGTAAGCGGTGGATCCGATCCGGCGGCCGGCTGCTGCGGGAGCACGCTCACACGCTCATTTGAGCATCTCCGGCACGATCAGACGCGGCAGGAACAGCGACACGCTCGGCCAGACGATGACTGCCGCCAGCACGAGCAGCATCGGGATCAACATGATCACCGTGTCCTTCAGGGCATAGCGCATCCGCACGCCGGCGATCGAACAGGCGATCATCAGGCACAAGCCGTAGGGCGGTGTCACCAGTCCGAATGCCAGCGATATGATGGAAATGATAGCGAACTGGACTGGATGGAGATCGACGGACTTGGCCAGTGGCTCCAGCACGGTGCCGACGATGATGATGGCCGGGATGGCGTCCAGGAAGCAGCCCACCACGAGAAAGCAAAAGGCGATGAAGAAGCCGGCCGCAACGGCGCCCATTCCCCATGTCGAGACGTTGGCCAGCAGCTCCTGCGGAATCCTGTAGTAGGCGAGCAGCCAGCCGAACGCGCTCGCGGTGCCGACACAGAATAGCGCCACGCCGGCAAGGCGCCCGGTGTCGAGCAAGGCCCGGTACAGTTCGCGTATGCCTGTCTCGCGGTAGAAGAACGCCGAGAGCACGACGGAATAGAGCACTGCGACACAGGCGGACTCGGTCGCGGTGAACCAGCCGAGCAGAATGCCGCCAACGATGATGAACGGCGTCATCAACGCCGGTATCGACCGCCAGATGGCGCATCGCATCTCGACCCAGCCTGACTTCGGATAGGTCGGGTAGCCACGACGCACAGCATAGACGTGCACAGTCGCCATCTGCGCGCCCGCGATCAGCAGGCCCGGCACGATACCCGCCAGGTACATCGCCGCAATCGAGGTCGAGATCAGCCCGCCCCACACGATCATCAGGATGGAAGGCGGAATGACGACCGCCAGAACCGCGGACGCCGCCGTGATGGCGATGGAGAAGGAGAGATCGTAGCCCTCCTTGGTCTGCGCATCGATGAAGATCTTGGACTGGCTCGCGGCATCGGCTGTGGAGGAACCCGAAATACCTGCAAAGAACACCGACAAAACGACGTTGATCTGTGCCAGCGATCCGGGCCAATGCCCGACCATCGAGCGCGACAGCGCCACCAGCCGGTCGGTGATGCCGCCGATGCTCATCAGGTTCGCCGTCAGCAGGAAGAACGGCACCGCGAGCAGGATGAAGGAATTGTACGCATTGAAAGTCTCCTGCGCGAGCATCATCAGCGACAGGCGCGGCTCGATCAGCAGGATCGGCACGCAGGCAAGTCCAAGCGCAAAAGCGACCGGCACGCGCACGATGAGCAAGCCGACGAAGACGCCGAACAGCACCATCGCAGCCTGGCCGGCAGAGAGCACGGTCCCGTTCATCGCCCAGCCCCAAACAGAACGCGCAGTTCATCGACCATCTGTTCGCCCGCAAACACGATCCACGTCACGCCGGCCACCGGCCACGCAACGTGGATCAGCCAGAGCGGCAGATCGGCGAGCTCCGACGTCCTGTTCCAGGCAAAGCGCGTGAATTCGATCCCGGCCCACACAAACACCAGGGCCAGCGCCAGCACGCCGACGCGCGCAATGATCCGCACCGCGGCCTCCGATCGCCGCGACAGGTCGGGCCACACGTCGACCTCGAAGTGCTGCGCCTCCCGGATACCCACCATGGCGCCGATCATGATCGTCCAGATGAACAGGAAGCGCGCCATTTCCTCCGTCCAGATGTAGGACGGAATGAACGGCGTGTAGCGCGAGATGATTTGCAACGTGACGGGGACAACAAGGACACCGACGCAGACGGCCAGCAGGAATTCCAACAATTTCGCATAGGCCGCCGTGAGGCGACGCCACAGCGACGGTGTGGACGGGACGTGCATTTCGGACATTCTGGCTCCGTGCGGCACTCATCCACCACGTCCGGGCAGGAAGCGGGGCCTGCCCGGACCAGGATCGCGGGATGCAACGACCTCAGACGACGTTGATCTTCTCGAAAATGCCTTCCGCGCCGATCTCTTTCGCGTAGGTTGCCATCACGGGATCGGCGAGCTTCTTCATGGCGTCCCGCTCCTCGAAGGGAACGCGCTTGAGCTTGCCGGCCTTCTCGAGCGCGTCGAGCTTGACGACCTCTTCGCTCGACTCAAGCTGACGACCGTAGTCGCCGGCCTCCTTGCCAGCCTTCATGATCGCGTCCTGCAGATCCTTCGGCAAGGTCTTCAGTGTCTTCACCGAGAAGCAGATCGGCCGGATCGATACCGCGTGCTGGGTCAGGTTGAGGTGCGGCGCCACTTCGTAGAACTTCATGGCCTCGACGCCGGCCGCCTCGTTCTCGCCGGCCGATATCACACCGTTCTGGATCGCGTTGTAGATCTCGTTATAGGCGATCACAGTCGGGCTCATGCCGACGGCCGCGAACGTCTTCGACCAGATCGGTGCGCCCTGCACGCGGACCTTGAGCCCCTTGAGATCCGCGAGGTTCTTGAGCGGCTTGTTGGCGAAGATGTTGCGGATGCCGCCCCCGGCATAACCGATCAGAACGACCTCGGCCTTGGCGGCAACCTCGTCGGCGATCGGCGCCAGAATGTTGGCTTCAACGACCTTGTTCATGTGCTCGATGCCCTTGAACACGAACGGCGCATCGATGAACGGGGCCGCCTTTGCGAAGGTCGACATGTGTGCCGGCGAGACGATGCCGTAATCGACCGCCTTGCCCTGCGACATGTACTCGAAATACTGCTTTTCGAGGCCGAGCGAGGAGTTCTTGTGCAGCGTGAAGTTGACGGGCTTGCCGTAGTATTTCTTCACCAGCTCCTCGAACCGGATCAGCGCCCGGTTGAAGGCGTGGTCGTCGTTGAACTGGACTGCGCCGTTCAGCGTGATCGCGCCTTGCGCCCTGAGGATCGACGGCATGCCGATCGTCGCCGCCGCACTGGTCGCACCGATACCAGCGAGAAATGACCTTCGCTTCATCGTTCCCCTCCCTTGATGCTCCGGCCCTGTCGCCGGGCCGTGAGTGCAGCCGCTCTGCGGCTTGCGAGAGGCAAGCGTATGAAAATCCGCAGGGGGACGGAAGTCATTTCGCAGCGCTGGCCGTGCTCTTCGTCTCGGGACTACTCCGTCACGACCTGCTGCACTGCACCTGCGCGTCGGCGCGGCATTCCGAAGGACGACCTCCGCCCCGCGCACCGCGCGGCAATCGCGAAAATCGTGGCGCAGCGCGGCGCGCGACCGTATGGTCTGCCAAAATCATCCGGCGCCGCTGCGCTGGAACCGGGACCGCCGCGTTGCCAAAACTCACACTGCCCGCCCGGCTAGCTCTCCTGGTCGCGGGAACGATGTTGCCGCTGATCGTGTTTGCCGTCGGCCTTGCCTACTCCAACTATCGCCAGGATCGCAGCGAGGCGACCCGGCGGGTGCTGGAGACCGTACGAAGCATGCGCCTTGTGCTCGACTCCGAGGTGCAGCGCATGACGGGCGGCTTGCAGGTGCTCGCGCTCAGCAATTCTTTGCAGAGCGGCGATTTTGCCGCCTTTCGGCGCCTTGCTGCCGAGTTCACGGGGCAATATGGCGACGACAGCGTGCTGCTGGTGGCCGACAGATCAGGCGACCAGCTCTTCTCGTCCGTGACTCCGGGAGCTGCGAACTTGCCAGCGCGCAACAATCGAGAGATCGTCGAGCGGGTGTTTGCACGCAAGGCGCCGCAATATTCCGATCTGTTCGTCGGCCCGACCAAGAAACAGCCAATCGTGACAGTAGAGGTTCCCGTGCTGCGCAACGGCGAAGTCGCCTATGCATTGTCCTTCAGTCCGCCGATCGCGCTGTTCCAAAGACTGGTCGAGCAGCAGCGTCCAAACGATCAATGGACGGTATCGCTGCTGGACACCAAGGCTCGCGTGTTTGCGCGGACGCCCAATCCAGCCGACACGTTCGGCAAGCAGGCCACCGGCGCGCTCTACGATGCGATGTCCCGCACGCCGGAGGCTGCGCTTTCGACAATATCGCTCGACGGCGTCCCTCTGTCGTCCGCTTTCACCAAATCACAGCTGACCGGCTGGACGGTGGTGGCCGGCATCGCCGAGAGCTCGTTGATCGCCCCGCTCTGGCGCAACGTCGCGATCACGAGCCTGATCGGCGGCATCCTGCTGCTGGTCGGCCTCACCTTTGCAGTCCGGATGGCAGCAACGATCGCGCGCGGCGAGATGCTGCACAATCTCCTGATCGAGGAGCTCAATCATCGCGTCAAGAACACGCTGGCCCTGATGCAGGCGATCGCGGTGCAGACCTTTCGCAGCGCCAGCCGGGACGAGCGGATCAAGTTCGAGGGCCGGCTCGGCGCGCTGGCCGAAGCGCATAACCTGCTGAGCCAGGAGAAATGGGCGGGCTCCGAGCTCCGGGACGTGATCGCCCGCGCGCTCCAGCCGTTCCTGCTAAGCAATCCCGACCGCATCCGCATGGCTGGACCGCCTGTCCCGCTGTCGCCGCGGCTCGCCGTGGTGCTGTCGATGATCGTGCACGAGATCGCCACCAATGCCGCGAAATACGGCGCGCTGTCCAACGAGACGGGCCGGGTGACACTGGACTGGGAGATCATCGCTGATGCGCCGAAGCCGCGGCTGCGGCTGATCTGGACCGAGAGCGGCGGGCCGCCAGTGACGGCGCCGGTGCAGCGCGGCTTCGGCTCGCGCCTGATCGAGCGCAGCGCGCGCGATCAGCTCGGCGGCGAGGCAACCGTCGACTTCCTGCCGCGGGGCGTCGTCTGCACGGTGATCTGCACGCTGGACGAGGCGCCCTGATCCGCGGCCTCCTGGCGCATATCGCAACGCAGCACAGTCATCCCTGCGACAATTGCGCTTGCCCTGACCCAATCATCCGATGTTAAACATCGGATGATTGTGCAGCTGCCGGGCGTGGCAGCCAAAGATAATGAACCGGCCGCGACAGGCCGGACGGGAGAAACGTACGAGTGGCAAGAGCGCGCCCGAGCCCCGTCGACAAGCTGATCAAGCCCGGCCGCATTCGCGCCGTGCTGACGACGCTCGGCCGCGAGATCGCCCAGGATCTCATTCCCGTCGGGACGACCCTGCCGCCAGAACCTGAACTCGAGACCCGTTTCGGCGTCGGACGCGGCGTGGTGCGCGAGGCAATCAAGACGCTTGCCGCAAAAGGCCTCGTCAGCGTTCGGCCTCGCCACGGCACGCAGGTGCTGCCGCGTCACGAATGGAGCCTGCTCGACCGCGACGTTCTGAGCTGGCTCGTCGGCCAGGACGAGCCGGATCGCGATCTTCTGCTGGCGATCCAGGAGGTGCGCTCGATCATCGAGCCCGCCGCCGCAGCTTTTGCCGCCGAACGCGCGACCAAGAACGACCGTTGGCGGATCGACACCGCCCTGGCCGCGATGCAGACTGCAAAGGACCAGGCCAGCGCCCTCGCAGCGGACAAGGCTTTCCATCTTGCCATCCTGGACGCGACCCACAATCCCGTCCTCCAGGGCTTCCGCGGCGCGATCGACACCATCCTGAGCACCGTCTTCACCGTCGCCGTCGTGAGCCCCGGCGGCTGGTTCAGGGACAATCTGCCGAACCACGTCGCGGCGGCGCGGGCCATCGAAAGCGGCAACCCCGAGAAGGCGCGCGCCGCGATGGAGCGCCTGCTCGGCTACACCCGATTGAAGCTGTCGAACCGGAAGACGGTCATCGCCGCGGCGAGCCGCAGAGCGGGCGGACCGAACCAGCGCGTCACCAGGACGTCGGGCGTCAAGCGTAAGAGAAAAGCCCATGGAACGTGACAGCAGGGCTCGGCCGCGCCGCCCGCGATCGCGAGAGGCGCAACCGATGCAGATATGCGATTGCGGGAAACGCGGTTACGATGTCGGGAATGATCAGCGCGAAATGCCGGCACAGGCATAGCTGAGCGTCGGGAGGTCAGATGCAGGTGACGGGCAGTGTGAAAGGTCGATCGTCGCGGCTGATCCGCAGCGTCAGTTCGCTGGCAGGAGCTGCGATGTTCGTCGCGCCGCTGATCGCGCTCGTGGCGATCTGGGCCATCGTCGTCCCGCTGTTCAACGTCAATCCGCGCGTATTTCCCTCGGTGGGAGCGGTCGGCACCGCCGCGCTGGATTCCGTCCGCGACGGCACGTTGTTCGCCCATGTCGCCGCCAGCCTCTTGCGCGTCGGCCTCGGCACATTGATCGGCATCGCCACCGCCGTGCCGCTCGGCATCGCCATGGGCGTCAGCCCGACGGTGGCGGCCTTTCTGACGCCGCTGTTCCGCTTCTTTTCGGTGCTCGCCGGCATCGCCTGGATCCCCATCGCGACGCTGTGGTTCGGCTACGGTTTTGGCGCGATCGTCTTCGTGATCTTCAATGCCGTCTTCTTCGTCGTCGCCTACAACACTCTGCTCGGCGTCAGGACCATCCCGCACTCGCTGCGCAATGCTGCCGCCTCGCTCGGCGCCGGTCGCTGGACGCTGCTGACCGAAGTGCTGGTGCCGGGCGCGCTCCCCAACATCGTCACCGGCATTCGGACGGGCCTGGGCTTCGCCTGGCGCGGCCTGATCGCCGCCGAGATGATCGCGACCAATGTCGGGCTCGGCTACATGCTGTTCGTCGCCCGCGACTTCTACCGCACCGAGGTGATCGTGTTCGGCATGATCGTGATCGGCGTGCTCTGGCTTCTGATCGACCGTCTGCTGCTGGTCCCGCTGGAACGCGCGACCATCGAGCGCTGGGGCATGGTGAGGCGCGCATGAATATGATGCTGCAAATCTGGGCCGGCTATGCCCGCCTGACCCGGCGCTGGCCGGGGATCGCCGCGATCATTCCGTTCATCCCGGTGCTTGCGCTGTGGACCGCGGTGAGCGAGGCCGGCTTGTTTCCGCGCGCGTTCTTCCCGGGACCGGCCGATGTCTTGCGCGCGTTCGTCACGCTCACCTACAAGGGGATCCTGCCCGACTACCTCCAGGACAGCCTGATCCGTCTCGCGACCGGCGCCGCGGTCGGCATGGCGCTCGGTATTCCCCTGGGGATTCTGATCGGCACCAGCCGCTGGGCACATCGAATCTGCTGGCCGGTGCTGCTGTTCTTCCAGGCGATCGGCGACATCGCCTGGCTGCCGATCCTGTTGATCTGGTTCGGCTTCGGGCTGACGACGATGACCTTCGTCATCGTCTACACGGTGCTGTTCCCGGTCGTGCTCAACACCGTGCTCGGCGTCGAATCCGTGCCGCGTGACCTCTCGCGCGCCGCCTTGAGCCTCGGGGCCTCGCGAGCACGCGTGCTATGGGAGGTGACGCTGCCGGGCGCGCTGCCCAATATCATCACGGGCCTGCGCAACGGGCTCGGTTACGGCTGGCGCGCGCTGATCGCGGTCGAGATGATCGTCGGCACCTCCGGCATCGGATTCATGATGTTCGACGCCCGCCGCGCCGGCTCGACCGTCGAGATCATCCTCGGCATGATCATTCTCGGATTGCTCTGGTACATCGTGGATGCCTGGATCCTCGCCCCGCTCGAGCGTGCGACCGGCCAGCGTTGGGGATTGGTGACATCATGAAGACGCTTTCGCTGCGCAATCTCGGCAAGACCTATTTCGACCCCTATGCGGGCGCGCATGTCACTGCCGTCCACGATGTCTCGCTCGACGTCGAGCCGGGCGAATTCATTTCGGTGGTCGGTCCCTCCGGCTGCGGCAAGACGACGATCCTGAACATGATCGCCGGCTTCATCCCCTACTCGAAGGGCGACATCCTGCTCGACGGCAAGCCGGTGCACGGGCCCGGCCCCGAGCGCGGCGTGGTATTCCAGTCGTTCGCGCTGTTTCCCTGGAAGACGGTGCTCGACAATGTCGGCTTCGGCCCGAAGATGCGCGGCGTGCCGAAGGCCGAGCGCGACCGCATTGCGCGCGAATATCTCGCGCTTGCCGGACTCTCGCACGCGGCGCACCGCTATCCCAATGAGCTCTCCGGCGGCATGCAGCAGCGCGTCGGCGTGGTGCGCGCACTCGCAAACAATCCCGACGTCCTGCTGATGGACGAGCCGTTCGCCAGCGTCGATGCGCAGACGCGCATGACCCTCCAGGAGGAACTGACCCGCATCTGGCAGGAGCGCAAGCCGACGGTGATCTTCATCACCCATGACGTGCCGGAAGCGGTGTTTCTCGCCAACCGCGTGGTCGTGCTGTCGAAGGGACGCGTGCTCGACCAGATCGCGGTCGACCTGCCGCGCCCGCGGGTGTGGGACGAGCTCGTCAAGGACGACCAGTTCAAGCAGCTCTCGGCGCGCGTGCTGCAGATGGTGCGCGCGGCATGAGCATCGCCTCCGAAGCCTTGCGATCACCCAAGCTGCGCATCGCGCTCGGCGCGATCGCGGCTTGGGCGCTGTTTCAGCTCTGGCTGACCATCGCGGCGCCGGCAAAGATCTCGCCCGAGCTCAAGGGCACATCGGAGAAGGTGAACGTGCAGATCGAGCTGCCGTTCACGCCGGAGCGCTTCCACGTGCTCGCGTTCCAGCAATACGGACGCGTCTCGGGTACGGACGAGCATTCGATCGAACTGCGTGGTGTCAAAAGAACGGACCTCAACGCCGTGGCCCGGCCCTATTGGGTGACGGCGGTGGGGCCGATAAAAGAGGGAGGCTGACAATATGAAAAGACTCGTGTTGCTTGGACTAGCGCTTCTCGCCGGCGTCGTGCCGGCAAGCGCCCAGACGCTGACGAAGCTCAAGGCCGGCATGGTGACCGGCATCGATCAGATCGGCCTGCCGATCGCACTCGAGCGGGGCTTCTTCGAGAAGTACGGGCTCGATGTCACGATCGCGCGCCCCTACGCCACCGGCGTCGACGCGCTGAACGCGTTGCAGGCCGGTGAGAGCGAGATCGTGCAGGTCGGCGTGCCCATGATCGGCGCCGTGCTGCGCGGCATGGACCTCGTCGCGCTCGGCAATTACAGCGGCAATGCCACCAAGGCCGGCTCCGACGCGACCATGGCGATCGTCGCGCGCGAAGGTTCGGGCATCGTCAAGGGCGACCTGTCGACCTTGAAGGGAAAGAAGATCGCGGCCTCCTTCGGCACGATCAACCATCTCTACATCCTGGCGACGCTCGAGAAGGCCGGTCTGAAGCCAGATGACGTGACATTGGTCAACACCCCGCCGCCGGACATGACCGTGGCCCTGCTCGCCAAGGGCATCGATGCGTTCTCGGGCTGGGATCCGTGGCCGATCGTCGCGGGCAAGGACGTGCCGGGCGCGGTCGAGATCATCCGGGGCGGCGACGTGATTTCCTACATCGGCTTCAACGTCGCGCTCCGCCCCTGGGTGCAGGCCAATGGCGAGACCATCGAGAAATTCCTCGCCGCCGTCTCCGAGGCCGACCAATGGATGCGCAAGAACCCGAAGCTGGCAGCGCAGGTCGCCACACGCTGGATTCCCGGACTCAAGCAGGAGGTCGCCGAGACTGCGATGCAGTTCAACATCCAGCAGGCGGACCGTCGGCTGTCGGCGAACAACTACCGCGCACTGTGGAGCGCTGAGGACCGCCTCTCTCGGCTGGGCATCCTCAAATCGACCTTCGACGTCAACGCGCATATCGAGCCGAAGCACATTCTCAAGGTCATGAAGGATCGCCCCGAGCTGTTCGCCGATCTGCCGCCGATCCCGGAGGCGGCGGCGATCACGCCGGGCTACGTGTTCAAGCCCTGAGGCGGCCGCAAGCGGAGGTGCCGGCGCGACCAGCGCGCCGGCTCCCTCTCGGGACCGGCCCTACCCGATCGTCTGCAGCGCCGGAAACGTCTCCAGCAGCCAGATGCTCACATTCGAGACCGCGCCGGTGAGAAAGCCGATGCCGGTGATCACCATCAAGACGCCCATGGCGCGCTCGATATTGACGAGGTGACCTTTCATGCGCGCGAACAGCGCGGAGAACTGCTCGATCATCAGGGCGGCGATCAGGAAGGGAATGCCGAGGCCCGCGGAATAGACCGCCAGCAGGCCAGCGCCCTTCGCCACCGTGGCTTCCGCCGCCGCGATCGAGAGGATCGCGGCGAGGATCGGGCCGATGCAAGGCGTCCAGCCGAAGGCGAAGGCGAGGCCCATGATATAGGCGCCCCAGAGGCCGACCGGCCTGGGGATCGGCAGCCGTCCCTCGCGCATCAAAAGGCCGATGCGCGTCAGGCCGAGAAAATGCAGTCCCATGATGATGATGACGATGCCGGCGAGGATCGACAGCTCCGCCGACCAGGCACGGATCAGCCCGCCGACCAACGAGGCGCTGGCGCCGAGCGCCACGAACACCGTGGAGAAGCCGAGCACGAACAGCAGCGCCGACAGCAGGATTGCGCGCTTGGAGGCCTCGGCCGGCTCGTCGCTCTCGACGTGCTCGATCGTGGCGCCCGTGAGATACACCAGATAGGGCGGCACCAGAGGCAGGACGCAGGGTGAGAGGAAGCTGACGAGGCCGGCAATCAGTGCCGCCGGGATCGAAACATTTTGCATGATTCAGTCGGAGCCATCTCAGGTCCCGGAACGGCGCGCAAGGAACGCGCGCGGCCCGGAGCCGAACCGGCTCTGGTGTAACCGATGCCGGAGAATGCGCAACAGAAGCGCACAAAACCAGGGCTCCTCCCGATGCCCTCCGTGATCACAGATGCGGCATCGGGACGCGCAGAAACCTCGCCAAAAAGCGAGATTCGGCGGCGCGGCTATTTCACCACGCGGAGCAGCGGACGCCGGGGCTGGTCCTGCGTCTGCTTGGAAGGGGTCGGCGGCTCGCTCGCAGCGCTCCGCAGCATCTCGTCGCACAGCGCCTTGAGATCGGCACCGTCGATTCCTTTCAGTTTCATCCGCACGTCGAGGATGACGATGGACAACATCTCCGCCGATTCGCGGCTGCTGCACTCATTGAGAACCCTGCGGCACTCCTCAAGGGTTTCCAGCACCGACTGCAACTGTTCGTCTGAATGCGACACCGGCGTTCTTTCCGTTAATTCGGCCTGCGAGACGTGTTCGTGACGTTCCCTTCGGCTCCCCTGGCAGAGCCAAGATAGCACGAAGCTCCTGCGCCCCCGAACCTGATTTCGGTGTGTTTCTGCCGTGGAACCGCTGTTCTGCCCGCCGTATCCGCGCAGCGTAGTCGGCGATCACCAGGGTGGTTCGGGAGCAAACGCCTGATGCGGCGAGATCGATCCATCGAGGGAGATGACAGCGGCGCTCGCGCGAGAATTCTCGCCGCGGACAGCGCCGGCAATCCCGCAGCCACTTCACGGCCTGCAACGGAACTCACGCCAAACCCCTCAGTCGGACGACAATCCGCCCAATCCCCATCCTGGGCACACTCTAATACCGCCCACGAGTAGTAAAGGATGACGTTCAAAACTCGTCGTTCCCCAACCCGTCGTGGTTGTGGTTTGCGCCAGATTCTGCCAGTTTAGCCACCCGAAGGGAATTGTATGCACTCCTTAGCGGAAAGGGGCGTTCCTCCAGCGGAACGCCCAAAGACAAATCTCAGCGGCCTCTCGGATTGGGATGCGGCCCGCATATTTCTTGAAGTCGTCCGATGCGGAAGTTTCCGGTCGGCGGCCGAACGCTTGTCGCTGTCGATCAATGCCGTGCGCCGGCGAATCGACGATTTCGAACGCCAGACCGGCACGACCCTCTTTACCCGCGACGTTCACGGCACCCATCTTACCGACGAGGGCGCACTGGTGGTCTCCGCCGTCGAGCGCATGGAGGCGGCCACCTTCGACGTGCTGCGCGCCAGCGATTCGATGGCCAACGCCTTGTCGGGCGAGGTCCGGGTTGCCGTCACCGAGGGGCTCGGCACGTTCTGGCTGGCGCCGCGCCTCGTCGAATTCCAGCAGGCCTATCCGAAGATCCTGGTGGATCTGCATTGCGCGATGCGTTCGGCCGACGTCTCGCGCCACGAGGCCGACGTCGCGATCCACCTGTCGCGCCCTTCGGCGCTCGACATCAAGCTGGTGCGGCTCGGCCGCATGCATCTGATGTTTTGGGCCTCTGAGAAATACATCGCAAAACATGGCGCGCCGCGGTCGGCGGCGGAATTGATCAAGCATCGCCTGGTGCTGCAATTCGCCGACGAGCTCGCCGCCAAGGAAACCTTCGAGAGCTTCTTCCCGGGCGTTCCGGAACGTGACCTTCTGGTCATGAAGACCAACGTCTCGAGCGCCAATTATTGGGCGGTCGCGAATGGCGCCGGCATCGGCGTATTCCCGAGCTACGCCATCGCGCTTGGCGGGAAGTTAATTCCACTGGAGGTCGAGCTGAACCGACCGCTGGATATCTGGCTGTCCTACCACCCCGGTAGCGGCCGTATTCCGCGCGTGCGGCACATGATTGACTGGCTGATCGACGCTTTCAATCCGGCTCGCTTCCCGTGGTTTAAGGAAGAATTCGTGCACCCGCATGAATTCAAGGACTCGTACATGGGCGAACCCCTGACCCAGCTCTTCGGGGGATTTTCAACCGAAGAACAAAGGTGAAAGCAGAGATGAAAGCAGCGGCAAAAAGAATGAAGCAGCGCAGCGCCGGGAAGCCGGACATCGAGCTCGGCAAGCGGATTCGGCTGCGGCGCGTCGAGATGAAGATCTCGCAGGCCGAGCTCGGCGAGAAGCTCGGAGTCAGCTTCCAGCAGGTCCAGAAATACGAAAAGGGCGTCAATCGCGTCGGCGCGGCCCGCCTTCAGCAGATCGCCTCCGCCCTCGACGTGCCCGTGACCTTCTTCTACGACGGCGACAACAAGGCGCGCGAAGTTGAGAGCCTGCTCTTCCTGGATTCGGCCTTCAGCCTCCGCCTGCTGCGCGCCTACAGCAAGATCAAGGACCAGACGGTGCAGCGTCAGCTCGTCTCGCTGATGGAATCGATCGCGGCCAACGAGAGCTGAAGTCGAACGACGGTCTGGCCTTCACGGCCGACGTTCAATCCACCGCGTCAAGGGGGCGCGGCTGGATTGAACGAGACCGGACGAGATATGTCTGCGCCCGTGCGCCTGCGCGGGGTCTGTCTCGGGGCGGCTTGGCCGCTCCTTTTTGTTGGCGGTCAGCCGCCACCTTCGTCGAGCTTCGCGCATGCAATCGAAGCACGGGCGGATGCAAGCTGCCCGCCCCTGCCCGGGTTGACCATGGCGGCGCCTGCGCCGCACATTGCGTCTCGTCCTACGACCAGCGAGCCCACGATGCCCGACATGTTCAGCACGACCGGAATGCCTTACGCCGACGGCAGGATCCTCCAGCACGCGGCCGGCGGCGTCGGCGTGATCACCTTCAACAATCCGGACAAGCGCAACGCGATGTCGCTGGAGATGTGGGAGGGATTTGGCATGGCGCTGACCGCCTTGCGCGACGACGACGACGTGCGGGTCGTGATCCTGCGCGGCGCCGGCGGCAAGGCATTCGTCTCTGGCGCCGACATCAGCCAGTTCGAGAAGGCCAGGCACAATGCAGCGGCATCTGAGGAATACGCCAGGCGCAGCGCCGCCCAGCGCGCGCTGCTCGCCGACTATCCCAAGCCGACGATCGCCTGCATCGACGGTTACTGCCTCGGCGGCGGCATGCAGGTTGCGATGCTCGCCGACATCCGCCTCGCCTCGCATGGGAGCCAGTTCGGCATACCCGCAGCCAAACTCGGCATCGCCTACGGCTATGACGGCCTGCGGCATCTGGTGTCGCTGGTCGGTCCGTCCTGGGCGCGGCTTCTGATGTACACGGGAATGCGCATCGATGCCGCAGAGGCGCTCCGCATTGGCTTGGTCGAGCGCGTGTTCCCTGTCGACGAGCTCTGGGGCGAGACCATGATGATCGCAGAGACGGTCTCGCAGAACGCCCCGCTCGCGATCAAGGCCGCAAAGACCACCATCACGCAGGTGCTTGAGGATGAAAGCCGGCGCGACATGGAGGCGGTCAAGGCGATCGGCAATGCCTGCATGGACTCGGAGGATTTCCGCGAGGGCCGGCAGGCCTTCATGGAAAAGCGCAAGCCGCAATTCCGGGGTCGCTGAAGCTGAATCGACATTCAGGAAGATTAAATTCCGCGTGCAGCTCAACGTCGTTGCAACCACCTGATCCCGCGAAAGTTCTCCCGCAGCAACGAGGGAGATTGCGATGACACTGAAACTTGCTGTTCTTGGTCTGGCTGCCGTCGGCGGCGTGGCGCTCGCCTCCGGACAGGCATTTGCGGCAATGCCCAACGGCATCCCGCAAGCGGACAAGATTGCAAGCGGTCCGCCCGCCGAGGTCGAGCAAGTGCGCTGGGTCTGTAACCCCTGGGGCCGCTGCTGGTGGCGCCCGAACTATTACCGCGCCTACGGCTACTATGGCGGCCCGCGCTTCTATGGCCCCCGTCCATGGCGCTGGCGTCATCACCATCACTGGCGCCGCTGGTGAACGACCAGGGGGCCTGCGGGCCCCTTTTCCTTGATTACAGCGCCGCGAGCACGGCCTTTGTAATATCCGCCGTGCCGTTGCTGCCGCCGAACTCCATCGGCTTGATGCCGCCGGCATAGATCTGGTCCACCGCACGCTCGATGGTCTCGCCGGCTTCCGCAGCGCTCTCGAGGCCGTGCTTGTCGGCGAGCCAGTCCAGCATCATCGCGGCCGACAGGATCATGCCGGTGGGATTGGCCTTGCCCTGCCCCATGATGTCAGGCGCGGTGCCGTGGCACGGCTGGAACACCGCATATTTATCGCCGATATCGGCCGACGGTGCCATGCCGAGGCCGCCGATCAGGCTCGCTGTGATGTCGGAGACGATGTCGCCGAACATGTTCTCCATCACCATCACGTCGAAATCCCAGGGCCGCTTCACCAGCATCGCCGAGCAGGCATCGACATAGAGCCGGTCGGTCTTCACCTCGGGATGCTTCTTCGCGATCTCGTCGAAAATGCCGCGGAAGAACGCAAACGCCTTGAACACGTTCGCCTTGTCGACGCAGGTGAGCGCGCCCGGCCTGCCGCGCGCCTTGCGCCGCTCCGCGAGGCGAAACGAGAATTCGAACAGGCGCTCGGAGGTGCGACGCGTGATCACCATGGTCTCGCGCGCGTCCTCGTGGGTGACGACGCCCTTGCCCATCGAGGCGAACAGGCCTTCGGTCGATTCCCGGATGACGACGAGATCGATGCCGCGCTGGTCGGCGCCGACGATCGGGCTCGGCACGCCCGGAATGAGCCGCGCCGGACGCACGCCGGCATAGAGATCGAAGATGAAGCGCAGCTCGATCTGCGGTGCGATCTCGGTGTTGTCGGGGTAGCGCACCGAGGGCAGGCCACAGGCGCCGAGCAGGATCGCATCCGCCTCCTCGCACAGCTTGATGGTCGAGTCGGGCATCGACTTGCCAGTGGCCAGATAGTTGTTGGCGCCGGCCGGCGCCTCGGTGAAGCGGAAGCTAAGGCCGGACTTCTGCTCGACCTTGCGCAACACTTCGAGCGCCGGCGCCATGACTTCAGGGCCGATGCCGTCGCCGGCGAGCACGGCGATATGGAAGGCGTTGTTTGCGGACATTCGAGAGCCTCAGGGAAGGAGTCAGCCAAGTCGTCATTGCGAGCGAAGCGAAGCAATCCAGAACTGCATCTGCGGCGACGTTCCGGATTGACTCGTCGCTTCGCTCCTCGCAAATGACGCGGAGAGTGTCGATCGTTACGGCGTCAACACCGTGCGCCCGACCACCGCACCCTGCTGCAGCTGCAAGAGCGCATCGTTCGCCTTGGCGAGCGGGGCCGTCGTCACCGGGATCGGCGGCACCTTCTTCGTCCGGACGAGGTCGAGCAATTCCTGCGTCTCACGCAAGTTTCCGACATAGCTGCCCTGGATCGTGATCGCCTTGATCGGAATCAGCGGCAGCGCCCAGGTCGCGCCGCCGCCGAACAGGCCGACGATGACGAGCTTGCCGCCCTTGGTCAGGCAATCGAAGCCGAGCTGCGTCGTCGCGGCGTTGCCGACGAGGTCGATCACGGCGCGAATGGGGCCTCCCGCCTTCTTGGCAAGCTGCTCGAGCGCATCCGGCGCCTTGGGATCGACGGTCGCCAGCGCGCCGGCCTTCTCGGCGGCTTCGCGCTTCTTCGCGTCGATGTCGACCATGATGGCGCCCTTGCCGCCCATCGCCTTGAGCAGCGACAGCGCCATCAGGCCGAGGCCGCCGGCGCCGAACATCACGATGGGCGTGTCGAAGTGCTGCTCGACCTTCTTCAGCGCGCTATACGTGGTGACGCCCGAGCAGGCATAGGGCGCGGTCGTCGCGGGGTCGAGACCTTTCAGATTGAGCAGATAACGCGGATGCGGCACCAGCATGTGGTCGGCATAGCCGCCGTCGCAATAGACGCCGAGCGAGCGCGGCGTCAGGCACATGTTCTCGTCGCCGGCAAGGCATGTGGCGCATTTGCCGCAACCGATCCAGGGATAGACGAGGCCAACATCGCCGAGCTTGAGATCGCCCTGGTCGGTCGGCTTCACGTCGGGACCGAAGGCAAGGATTTCACCGACCGTCTCGTGGCCCATGGTCAGCGGCAGGTTGATGCCGCGGTCCTTCAGCGACAGCGGCTTGCGGCCGTGGCCGAGATCGTAGCCGCCCTCCCAGATGTGGAGATCGCTATGGCAGACGCCCGCGGCTTTCACCTTGATCAGCACCTGCGTGCCCGACGGCTGCGGCGTGGCCTCGTCGAACTCCTTCAGCGGCGCTTTGAAATCGGCGACCTTGAAACTCTTCATCGGCGTCCTCCCGCATGCTTCTTGCTTGTCGCGCCACCATGCCACGGCGGGCGAGACGAGACAAACCCGGAGCCGTCTTAGTTCAGGCCAGCGGATGGTGGCAAGCCGCGAACTGGCCGGGAACGACCTCGCGCAACTCCGGTATCTCCGCGCTGCATCGCTGATCGGCCCGCGGGCAGCGGGTACGGAAGCGGCAACCGGACGGCGGCGCAATCGGCGATGGCGGCTCCCCGGTCGCAACACTCTCTGCGGGACGCACGTCCGGATCGGGCACCGGAATCGCCTGCAGCAGCAGCCCGGTGTAGGGATGCGCGGGCCTTGCGAACAATTGCTCCGAGGGCCCGACCTCGCAGAGCCGGCCGAGATACATCACCGCGACGCGGTCGCTGACGGCTTTGACGACTGCGAGGTCATGCGCAATGAACAGCAGCGTCAGACCGAAGCGCACCTTCATCTCCTCCAGCAGATTGAGGATCTGTGCGCGAATTGAGACGTCGAGCGCCGAGACCGGCTCGTCGCAGACGATGAACTCCGGATTGAGCACCAGCGAGCGCGCGATACAGATGCGCTGGCATTGACCGCCGGAGAACTCGTGCGGCAGACGTCCCGCCACGAGATCAGGATCGAGCCCGACCGCAGAGAGCACCTCGTGAACCCTGCGCTTGCGTTCGGCGGCATCCTTGATTCCGGCGATGATCAACGGCTCGGCCACGATGTCGCCGATGCGCCTGCGCGGATTCAGCGAGGCGATCGGATCCTGGAAGATCAGCTGCACGCGCCGGCGCATTTTCCGCAGCGCCTCGCCTTCCATCGCCGTGAGATCCTCGCCGTCGAACAGCACGCGGCCGGATTTGGCGCGGCGCAGCTGCAAGACCGCGCGTCCCAGCGTCGACTTGCCGCAGCCGGATTCGCCGACCAGTCCCAGCGTCTCGCCACGCGCGACCTGGAGACTGACGCCGGAGACGGCGTGCACCGTCTTGTTGCCGAGACCATATTCGACGACGAGATTGTCGACGTCCAGAAGCGGCTCGGAGCGGACGGCAAGCTGCATCATGCGCCGATCCCCTCCGCCATCCGGATTGGATGGAAACAGGCGTACCGATGCCCGGGCGTATCCGCATCCATCAGCTCGGGCTTGGCCTCGTGACAGCGGCCAGCGGCATAGCGGCAGCGCGGCGCAAAGGAGCAGCCCTTCAGCGGCCGCGTCGGATCGGGCGGACGGCCGGAGATGGCCGGCAGCGGCGTATGCGGCGCAGTGTCGAGCTTCGGGATCGCCGCCAGCAGCGCCTCGGTGTAGGGCATGTGCATGCGCTTGAAGAGCGCAGACGTCGGCGCGCGCTCCACCACCCTGCCCGCATACATCACGGCGACCTCGTCGGCACGGCCGGCGACCACGCCGAGATCGTGGGTGATGATGATCATCGCCATGTGCCGGCGGCGCTGCTCGCGCGCGAGCAGATCGAGGATTTGAGCCTGGATCGTGACGTCGAGGGCGGTCGTCGGCTCGTCCGCGATCAGCAGCTTGGGCTCGCAGGACAATGCGATCGCGATCGCGATGCGCTGGCGCATGCCGCCGGAACATTGATGCGGATACTGCGCGAGCCGCTGCTCCGGCGCGGGGATGCCGACCGCTGCCAGCAGCTCGATGCTGCGCTTCTTCGCCACCGGCGCGTCGAGTTCGAGATGCTCCTGGATCGTCTCCATCAGCTGAGTCCCGATCGTGAGCACGGGATTGAGCGAGGTCATGGGATCCTGGAACACGACCGCGAGATCGCGTCCCCGGAGGCGGCGCAAGCGTTCTGCGTCGAGCCGCACCAGATCCTGGCCGTCGAAAATGACGCGTCCCGCGAGCTTCGCCTTCTTCGGCAGCAACTGAAGCACTGCGCGCGACAGCATGGTCTTGCCGCAGCCGGATTCGCCGACGATGCCGAGCGTGCGGCCGCCCTCCAGCGAGAGATTGACATGATCGACGGCGCGCAGATTGCCGCGCGGGGTCGGCAGGTCGACCGCGACGTTCTCGATGGTCAGAAGAGGCGCGCTCACAGCGCCCCCTGACGCGGGTCGGTCAGCGCCCGCAAGGTGTCGCCGACGAGGTTGAACGCCAGCACGGTCAGGAACAGCGCCGCCGCCGGCAGGAAGGCAAGCCGCGGCGCAACGTCGAGGCTCTCGCGTCCTTCCCCGATCATGCTGCCCCAGCTCGGCATTGGCGGCGGCACGCCGAGGCCGAGAAAGGAAAGCGCACCCTCGACCACGATGGTGACGGCGACGCCGAGCAGGAAGAAGGCGAGCAGCGGCAGGATCACGTTCGGCAGCAGCTCGCGCAGGAGGATGCGGGCATGGCTGGCGCCCAACGCCTCGGCCGCGATCACGAACTCGCGCCGCGCCAACGTCAGCGTCGCCGCACGCGCCACCCGCATGAAGGCGGGAATGCCGAGCACGCCCAGGATGACGGTGAGATTGGGAACGGATTGCCCGAGATAGGCCGTCACGGCGAGCGCGAAGATCAGCGGCGGAAAGGCCAGCAGCACGTCCATGCTGCCGACCACCACCGTCTCGAACCGGCCGCGAAAATAGCCGGCAACGAGGCCGAGCGCGCCGCCGATAACGAGGCCGATCATCGGCGCGATCAGCCCGACCGTCAGCGACACGCGCGCACCGAAGATCAGCCGGGCGAGCTCGTCGCGACCGAGTCCGTCGGTGCCGAGCCAATGCTCACTCGAGAAGGTGGCACGGCGCTCCAGCATGTCCATGTCGACCGGGTTCTGCAGCGGCAGCACCGGTGCAAGTATTGCGAGCGAAAGGATGATGGCAAGCCAGCCGCACGCGACCCAGAACAGGAAGCCGAACTTGTTGCCGCGAACGGGCGCGGATGCCACCTCGTCCTGAACTGACAGCTCAAGCGTGGCCATGGCGGATCCTGGGGTCGAGCACGGCGTAGAGCATGTCGACGATGAAATTCACGATGACGAAGCCGCAGGCGACCAGCAGCACCACGCCCTGGAGGATAACGAGATCGCGGGTGTAGATCGCACCGACCAGCAGCCGGCCGATGCCCGGGAGCGCGAAGATCGATTCCACGATCAGTGTGCCGCCGAGCAGGCGGCCGATGTTGATGCCGGTCACCGTCACCAGCGTCAGTGACGAGGGTTTCAGCGCATGCACGAACAGGATGCGCGCGGGCTTGAGGCCCTTGGCCTTGGCGAGCGCGATATAGTCCTCCTGCAAGGTCGCGATCATGTCGGAGCGCAGCACGCGCATGATGCCCGGCCATTCCGCGAGCGCGAGCGTCAGGGCCGGCAGCACGAAGAAGCGCAAGTTGGCGAGCGGCGCCTCGGTGAACGGCACATATCCGGTTGCCGGCAGCCACCGCAGCTCGACCGCAAACAGATAGATCAGGAGGATTGCAGTGAGGAAAGACGGCATCGACAGCATGGCGAAGGCGCCGCCGGTCATGAAGCGGTCGAACGCGCCGCCGGCCCGCGCGGCGCAGACGATCGCGAGCGGCACGCCGATCAGGAGCCCGATGAACTCGGCCATCAACATCAGCTGCAGCGAGACCGGGATGCGCTCGGCGACCGCCTGCAGCACCGTCTGTCCGGTGCGGAAGGAACGGCCGAGATCCCCCTGCATCACCTGACCGAGCCAGCTCAGGTAGCGCCACCACAGCGGCTGGTCGAGCCCCATGTCGCGACGCAGTGCCGCGACGTTCTCCGGGGTCGCCTGGTCGCCGAGGATGACGAGTGCCAGATCGCCCGGCAGCAGCGAGGCGATCAGGAAGGTCAGGAGCGACACGGCAAGCAGAACCGGCAGCATGGCAAGGAGCCGCCGAACGACGAAGTTCAGCATCGCGCGGTCATTCCAGCCAGGTGGTCGAGACGTCGATCACGCCGTTGTAGATCTTCGGAAAGCCCTTCAGCCTGGTGCTCGACAATGCGTAATAGGTATTCTGGAAGGTCCAGAACCAGATCGCCTCCTTGTTGATCAGGCGGCTGATCGCGCAATAGTCCTCGGTGCGCTGGCCGAGATCGGCGGTCACGCGTGCATGGTCGAGAAGCTTGTCGAGCTCGGGATTCGAGTATCCGGCGAGCGCCAGCGGGCTGCCGCTGCGGAAGTTCGCGTACATCTGCGGATCTGGATCGGCGAGATCGACGATACGCCACGGCGTCAGCTGGAACTGGCGGGTGAAGGCGCGCGAGGGAATGGTGGCCTGATCGACCTGCTCGATCTCCATATTGGCGCCGACGCGCTTCCAGAACTGCTGGAGCACCTGGCCGACCATGCGGCCGCGCGGCGTCGCCGTCACCAGCATCTTGAACTCGACCGGCTTGCCGTAATCCTTGATCAGCGCCTTGGCCTTCTCGACGTCGAACGGCAGCGCGCCGTCATCCTTGCACTTGACCCAGGAGCCGTCGCCGTAGGGATTGCTCGCCGGCCGGCTCAGACCGTTGCTGATCGCCTGCGACATCTTGGGACGGTCGATCGCCATCACCAGCGCCTGGCGCACGCGGACATCGTCGAAGGGCGCGACCTTGGTATTGAAGGCATAGACCGCAGCGCCCGAGCCCTTGTAGGTGTGCACGGTGAGCTTCGGGTCCTTCTGCGCCCTCATGATGTTGTCGGCGTCGTTCTCGTCGTCCCAGATGATGTCGGCTTCGCCCGATTGCAGCGAAGCGAAGCGCGACTGCGCGTCGGGCAATGGTTTCAGGATGATGCGGTCGAGATAGGGGCGACCCTTGTCCCAATAGTTGGGGTTCTTCTCCAGCACCATGCGGTCGCCGGCGGTCCAGGATTTCAGGATATAGGGGCCGGTGCCGACCGGATTGCGGTTGTAGTCGTCGCCCTTGGTCTTCCAGGCCGTGGGCGAGTGAACGACGTTGTTCTGGCTCTGGATGGTGATCACCGCCGGCAGGTTCACTGAAGGGTCGGTGAGATTATAGACGATGGTGTCATCGTCCGGCGCCAGCACCTCCTTGACGTTGCTGATGTAGAAGGCGCAGCGGCACTTGTTGGCGGGATCCTTTTGCCGGTCGAAATTCTCCTTGAAAGCCCGCGCGTTGAACGGCGTGCCGTCGTGGAATGTCACGCCCTGGCGCAGCTTGAAGGTCCAGGTCTTGTAGTCGGCGGAGTGCGTCCAGGACAACGCGAGCTTGGGCGCGGCTTCTCCCTTTTCATTGAGCGTCGTCAGCGTGTCGAAGATCGCGGCGGCGGCGGTGAAGGTCGAGGTGTCGTAGACGCCGACCTTGAGCGGATCGAAGCCTGCGATCTCCAGCTCCTGGCCGACCGTGATGCTGCCGCCCGGTTTTTGCGCCTGCGCCGGCGCGGCCAGTGCAAAGGCCGCAACGAGGAGAAGCGGCGCGCGCTTGCGTGCCGCGGCAGCGATGTTCGTCATGGTTCCTCCCGGATCGCTCGTCCGATGTTTCGGATCGTTGAACGACTTGAGGGCGAGATTGACGACAAATGCCCGCCACGGCAAGAGGAACGAACAGAAGTCCGAGCGCCGCACGCGGCGGCGATGTCGCTCAGTTCGTCGCGGCTGTTTTGCCTGGCGGAATTGGCGTATCGCTGGCGATGCCGATCTCGTTGCGCAGCGCATCGGTGTGCTCGCCGAGCACGGCGATCATCTTGCCGGGCGCGGTGTCCGCGCCGGACATCCGGAACGGCAGATTGAGCACGCGGAAGGAGCCACCCTCGTCCCGCACCTCGGAGAGCGCCTGCCGGTGCGCAAGCTGCGGGTCGGCCAGCGCCTCGGCCACGGTGCGGTAGGCCGAGGCCGGCACGCCGGCAGCGCCAAGCGCGGCGAGGCACGCATCGGTCGTGAGCTGACGCGACCAGATCTCGACGCCGTCCATCAGGTCAGCCCAGTTCTCGCGGCGCGCCGCGTAGGTGGCAAAGCGTGGATCGGAGATCCATTCGGGGCGGCCGATCACGGCCATCAATCCCTGAAACGTCTTCTCGCTTGCGACCGTGATCATGACATAGCCGCTCGCCGTCTCGGTCGGGCCGAACATCGGGCGCGGCGGCGGCTTCACCGCGAATTGCGAGCTCTGCAGCTCGATCACCGTCAAGCTCAGCATGGATTCCAGCATGGAGACGTCGATATGCTGGCCCAGGCCGGTCACGCTGCGCTGATAGAGCGCCGAAGCAATCGCGCCGAAGCCGTAGGTCCCGGTGACGACGTCGGCGTGATAGATGCCGCAATAATCGGGACGGTTGCGGCCCGGCTGGTAGGCCAGATGCGCCATGTCGTAGCCGGACGCCGCATGGATCACGGGGGCGTAGGCCGGCAGCTCGGCCGAGGGGCCGGTCTGGCCGTAGCCGGAGATCGAGCAGTAGATCAGCCTCGGGTTGACCGTGCGCAGCCGGTCGTAGTCGAGCCGCAGCCGGTGCATCACGCCCGGGCGGAAATTCTCCACCAGAATGTCGGCCGTCGCGGCCAGCCGGCGGACCGTCTCCCTGCCGTCCTCGGACTTGAGGTCGAGCACGACGCTCTTCTTGCCGACATTGAGCTGACCGAACACGGTGCTGCATCCCTGGCGCAAGGGAGGCCGGGTCCGCATCGTCTCCCCGCCCTCGGTCTCGATCTTGATGACCTCGGCGCCCATGTCGGCGAGCATGCGCGTGCAATGGGGGCCGGCGATCGTCGTCGAAAAATCCAGGACGCGCAGGCCCGCGAAGGCCTTTGTCGTCGTTCCCTCATGCTTATCTGCTAGCTGCATCCCCGGAGCCCTCTTGGAACCTTCAATGTTCTCTCTTGTTGATGCGCCGACCCTAGAGGGCGGCGGCTGAGTAGGAAAGTATTTACCGAGCGGACGCGCCGAATGGGGGGCTTGGGAATTCCAGGACAACTGGACCCGTTCTTGCATAGTAGCAAACCGGGATCGGAAGAGGGCGGCTGTTCTTGAGGGTCTTATTCGTCACCACAGAGATGGACGACTTCGTCCGCGTCGGCGGATTGGGCGCCGTTTCCGCCGCGCTTCCCCGTGCACTTCGCTCCTTCGCCGATATCCGGATCATGTTGCCCGGCTATCGCGACATCATCGAGCAACTAACGCATATTCAGATCGTTGGCCGCTGCCCTGCATTCGCGGAGATGCCGGCCTGCTCGCTCGGCCGGGCCGCGACCAAGGACGGAATGCCGGTCTACGTGCTGTTGTGCTCGCAGCTCTACGACCGGCCCGGCAACCCCTATGGCGATGAGTCCGGGCGCGACTGGCCCGACAACGACATCCGCTTCGCGCGCTTTGCCTCGGCCGCCGCTGAGCTGGCCATGGGCACGCTGGACAAGAATTGGGCAGCAGACTTGATCCATGCCAATGACTGGCCGGCCTCGCTCGTGCCGGCGTATCTTGCCTGGCGCGGCGCCAAGCTGCCGTCGATCCTGACCATCCACAACCTCGCCTATCAGGGCCTCTTCCCGAAGGACTCGCTGCGTCGGATCGGCGCGCCGGAGAGCTCCTTCCACATCGACGGCGTCGAGTTCTACGACCAGGTCTCCTTCCTCAAGGCGGGCCTTGTCTACGCCTCGCACCTCACCACGGTCAGCGGCACCTACGCGCGGGAGATCACCACCGCGGAATTCGGCTGCGGCCTCGAGGGCCTGCTCCGGCTGCGTTCCGACGCAGCCGAGCTCACCGGCATCCTCAACGGCATCGACGAGAGCTGGGATCCGCGCTCCTGTGCCCAGCTCGCGCAGCAGTTCGGCGCCGGCGACTGGGCCGGCAAGACGGCCAATGCGAATTACGTGCGCAAGCAGTTCGGCCTAGCGGTCTCGCGCGGCCCGATGTTCGGCATCGTCGCGCGGCTCGTGCACCAGAAGGGCATCGACCTCGTGCTGTCGGCGGCAGACGAGATCGTCGATGCCGGCGGGCAGATCGTGGTCACCGGCTCCGGCGAGCCGGCGCTCGAGCAAGCCCTGATCGACGCGCATCGCAGACGCCCCGACGCCATCGGGGTGGCGATCGGGTTCAACGACGCCCAGGCGCGCCGCATCTTCGCCGGCAGCGACTTCACGCTGATGCCGTCGCGCTTCGAGCCGTGCGGCCTCAGCCAGATGTATGCCCAGCGCTTCGGCTCGCTGCCGATCGGCCACCAGACCGGCGGCCTTGCCGAGACCATCAGCGACGGCGAGACCGGATTCCTGTTCTCAAAGCCCTCGCGCGAGTCCTTCCTCGGCGGTGTCCGCCGGGCTTTCTCCGCCTTCATGGCGCACGACCAGCTCGACTCCATGCGCCGCAGCGCCATGGGACGATCGTTCTCCTGGAGCATTTCGGCCGGTAGCTACAGCGCGCTGTACCGCAAGCTGGCGTCGGTGTGAGGTCGAGCCTTCTCTCCGCCATTGCGAGCCAACGCGTCCGGGCGAAGCCCGGCTCGATGACAGGCTCCGCGGAGAGGCGGGTGCGTCCACTCCTCTCTCATGCCCCGGACGTGGGGCAGCGGGACTGGGACTCACCCCTTCCCGCGCACATCCATCCGTGTCCGTCCAATCCAGAGCCGGTTCAGACTGCGGACCATCCAGTCCGGCTGCATCTCGCCCCGCAGCCGCGCCTGCGCTTCCTGGTAGGGACCGACATAGCGCAACCGGTCCGGCAATTTCGGATAGACGCGCCGTATCCATGTCAGCGCATTGTCGGCTGATCGGATCTGGCGCGCATCGAGCTCAAACCCAAACCCGGCACGCAACCGCTCGGGCAGCATCCTCGCCGTGAGCGCACGATACCATCGCGGTGGCCGCAACCATGGTCGCGCGCCCGTGAAGATCTGCGTCGCGATCTCGCGTGCCGCCGCGCTGATTGTCAGCATGTCGGATTCCGCCATCGCCGCGGTGTAACCCGCGAACCCGGACCAGTCCGCAGGCAGGTCATCCTCCGTCAGGCCGAACAGCGCGCCGAACATGCGGCTCTCGGCCCAATAGCGCTCACGCTCCTCCCCTGGGAGCGGCTGGAGAACGAGATCGTGGGCCATCAACGCGGTCTCGACCAGCGTGGCGTGAACCCAGCGTAGCGATGGAATGTCATTGGCACAGTAGCGCGAGCCTGCCGCGAACGGGCCGACCGTCTCCGGCATCTCGCCGACGATCATGTCGTGGCGCCGGTGCAGTTGCCGCGACGCCAACAGTGCCCGGTCAAGCGAGCCGAACACCATGGCGAAGACGATGTCGAAGGTGCGATGAAAACGGCCGATCGGATCGGCAAAGGTCTTGGAATGCTCGGCGATTGCGGCTGCCACCCAGGGATGCGCCAGCTGCATCAGCAGCGCTCGGCCGGCGCCGAGAAAGATCACGGCCTCGCGGTCGATCCGCCAGGTGACCGTGTCAGGTCCGAACACGCCGGCAACCGGTCCCGCCGCATTGGCGCGGACCCGATCGAGAGCGGATTCCAGATCGCTGGCGGACACCACTTGCAGGGCCTTTCGACTGCGGACCGATCACGATGCACAAGGCCTGTGGCAATTCGATGAAGGCGCGGCGATCCCTACTCGGCCGCCATCGGCATCTCGTCCATATGCTCGTGCAGCACCACGCCGGCGAGCGGATCGAATTCGCCGATCCAGGGCTTGCGCGCCAGCACCGATTTCGTGTGAGCATAGCCGGCATGCCACCGCCGCGTGATCCCGGACGGACTGAAATCGATATCCTTGGTATGGGTCTCGCGCTCGAGCTGCGGTGCCAGCAGGCGCACCACATGCATGCGGGTCGGGCAGCCATAGCTCGCCAGTTCGCGCACGGCGGGGTCGCTACGCTCGCTTTCGGGCAGTCGCGCCGCGAGTTGGTTGATGACGTGACGCAGCCGATGCGCCTGTTGCTGCCGCACGATCTGGCTCGCGATGCGGCTGGAATATTGCACGTCCTTGTGCCGATTCAGCACCTCCGCCATCGTCGTCGGTTCGGGCCCGACAGGATTCCACAGATGCACGGAGAAGATCAGCGAATTCCTCCGCGGATTGTCGTCGAACACCGCCTCCGTCGGCGTATTCGACAAGATGCCTCCGTCCCAATAGAGCTCGCCATCGATACGTACGGCCGGGAAAGCCGGTGGCAGCGCGCCCGAAGCCATCACATGCTTCACCGTGAGCTCGCCGTCTCGGCTGTCGAAATAGCGCATTTCGCTGGTGCCGACGTGAGCCGCGCCAACCGTCAGGCGCGGCGCGCAGCGATTGGCAAGATCGAAGTCGACCAGTTCGCTCAGCGTCTTCTCCAGCGGAGCGGTCGAATAATAGCCGGCGTGATCGGCGCCGAGAGGATAGGAATCGCCGGCATGCGCCAGCGGATTGGGCCGGAAGAAACCGTGAATGCCGTGGGTCACGGTCGACCAATAGGCGAGCTTCTCGTTGAAGCCGGGAAACGCGGCTCGCCAGTCCCAGACCGGCTGCTGCTCCATCCGCTTCCAGAACTCCCTCAACCGCGCGAGCCGGTGCTCGGGCCTGTTGCCGGCAATGAGGCTTGCATTGATCGCACCGATCGACGTGCCGATGACCCAGTCCGGCTCGATGCCGGCCTCGTGCAGTGCCTGGTAGACCCCGGCCTGATAGGAGCCGAGCGCGCCGCCGCCCTGAAGCACGAGCACGACCTGTCCCGGCAGGTCCGTAACCTTGCTCTGCATGTCGTTCTGCATATCGTCCATGTCTTGCTCCTGATGAGCCTGCCCCGATCGACCATTCGTCGTCGAAGACAGCTTGTTACGCCGGCCCATGTCAATGCGCGGTCCAGCCGCCGTCGACCGGAAGCGCAATGCCGGTGATCGAAGCCGCCGCATCCGTCGACAGGAACACTGTCAGCGCGCCGAGCTCCTCGACCGTGGCAAAACGCTTGTTCGGCTGTTGCGCCAGCAAAACGTCGCGGATTACCTGATCGCGGGAGATGCCGTGCGCCTTGGCTTGCGCCTCGATCTGCGATTCGACCAGCGGCGTGGAAACGTAGCCGGGGCAGACCGCGTTGCACGTGATGCCCTCCTCCGCGGTCTCCAGCGCCGTGACCTTCGTCAGACCGACGATTCCGTGCTTGGCCGCGACATAGGCCGACTTGAACGGCGAGCCGACCAGGCCGTGCGCGGAGGCGATGTTGATGATCCGGCCGAAGCCGCTCCGGCGCATCGCCGGCAGGGCGAGCCGTGTCGTGTGGAAGGCCGAGGTCAGGTTGATCGCGAGGATCTGATCCCATTTCTCGACGGGAAACTGATCGAGCGGGGCGACATGCTGGATGCCCGCATTGTTGACGAGAATGTCGAGCCGGCCTGATTGGGCGATGATGGCCGCGACCATCTCCGCGATCGATTTGGGCTTCGTCATGTCGGCGGGCGAGTAGCTCGCCTTGATGCCGAACTCGGCGGCGATCTGCTCGCGCGCCCGGCCAATCTCGCTCGCGATACCAAGGCCGTTCAGCACGACGTCAGCGCCGGCGGCCGCCAGCGCTTGTGCTATACCGAGGCCAATACCGCTGGTCGACCCCGTGACCAGCGCGACCTTTCCGGCCAGCGCGCGTCCGGGCTGCTGGGTCTGCGGCTTCAGCGGCATGTTCATGACTGACCTCCATCGGCGATCGCCGGGCTCGGGCCGAGCTCCGACATTTGCAGGACCATGACGCGTGGCCGCTCCGCATGGAAATGCCGCCTGGCTTCCAAAACCATACGCGCGCGCTATCGCGGCCGGGATGACATTCCCCGCTGCGATCGGTTAGATTCCCGTCCATCCTGCTGGGGAACCGATCCATGGAAATGCACCAGGTCCGCTATTTCCTCGCGGTGGCGCAACTCTTGAACTTCACGCGCGCGGCCGAGGAGTGCAACGTCACGCAGCCGTCGCTGACGCGCGCGATCAAGCAGCTCGAGGCCGAGCTCGGCGGCGATCTATTCCGCCGCGAGCGGCCGGCGGCACAATTGACCGAGCTCGGCCAGCGCATGCATCCGCTCCTGAAGCAGTGCTATGACGCCGCCGCCGGCGCACGCTCGCTCGCCTCCTCGTTCAAGAGCGGAGAGATCGGTGCGCTCCGCATTGCGCTGACCCATTCGATCGACCTCGGCTTGCTCATCCCGCATCTCAACGAGATCAAACGGCAGTTCAACCGCCTTGAATTCCGCTTCCTGCGCGGCTCGAGCCGGGAGGTTGGCGACTTCTTGAAGAAGGGCGAAGCCGAACTCGGCATCGCCGCGGAGATCGACGAGGCCTGGGACCGCCTCGACGTTTGGGCGCTGTTCACCGAAAGCTTCGAGCTGGTCGTCGGCAACGGACACCGGCTGGCCGGCCGCAGTTCGATCGACCTGGACGACTTGCGATCGGAGCAGCTGCTGAACCGGACCTTCTGCGAACACGCGCGCCGCATCTCCGTGAGCCTGCGCGAACACGGCATCGACATCGAGCATGGCCCCGAGGTCTCGAATGAGCGCGATCTGATCGAGCTGGTCGAGGCCGACATGGGCGTCGCCATGATGCCGCACACCTCGCCGGTGCCGGATCGGTTGACACGGGCCGTGGTCGCGGGGCTGGACACCCGCCGCACCGTCAACCTGTATGGCGTCGCCGGCCGTCAACGCACCGCCGTGGGCAATGCCGTGATGCGCATGCTGCGCGGCGCAGACTGGCGGCAAATCGCAGGGTAGCACGGACGCTCAGTTCTCCCGGCTGGCGCTCTCCAGCGCTTCGATCAGATCGTCGATCTCCATCCGCTTGCGGAAATCAGGATCGACGAAGCGAGCTTTCACGATGCCGTCGCGCCCGACCACGAATACGGCCGGGATCGGCAGCAGCCAACCGTCGTTGCCGTGGAATTTCGCCATGTCCTGATAGGACAGCAACTGCTGGATCTCCACGCCGAGCCAGATTGCGAGGTTGAGCGACAGCGCATAGCCATTATCGAGATCGGTCAGCATCGGAAATGGCGCGCGGGATTCGGCCTTGAGCTGCCGCGTGTATTCCTGCGTCTCCGGCATGATCGCGACAACCTGTGCGCCAAATGCCTTGATGCGGTCGAGCGCCTGGACCACGGCACGAACATTGAGCCGGCAATAGGGGCACCAATGACCGCGGAAGAACATCACCGCGACAGGGCCGCTCCTCAGCAGCGAAGGCAAGGAAACGAGATGCCCGCCCTCGTCAGGCAGCATGAACGACGGCATGGGGTCGCCCCGGCGCGGCGCCGTCTCGCCGCCGCCATTTCCGCTCAATCGCATCACCAGGCGATCGACCGCCTCGCCATAGGCGGGAAAGACCTTGCGGCTGGCGTCGGCATAGGCGCGGAGCTGTTCGTTCAGCGTGCCGTCCATGTCGCGGCAGCGCTGGAAGGCGAGCCTGAGCTGTTCGGCGTCAGCTGGCGAGAGAGAGGTCATCTTCTGCTCCGGCATTCCCCGTGGTGAATACTAGTTTCCCGGTTCGGCCGCCCGCAAGGGGCGGCCGCGATGCCAGGACCGGTTCAGTTCACGTAGAAATTGCCGGTGGGATCGAGCCGCCCGGAGGCAGAGTACAACGTACCGTTGTCCATGAAGAACACGGTGTTGTCGGGCACCTTCTTCGCGTGCTTCATCATGGCCTCGTGGTTCTTCTCGGCCGGGGCCATGGCCATCGCGGACATCTTGCCGGGTCCGCCATAGACATAGGCCATGCCGGGCTTGAAGTCCCATGCGGCTTGCGAAAAGGCCGCCGTTGCGATGACCGCAAAGGCGGCGGTCGCGATCAGGGTCTTGGAAAATTGCGTCATGGTGCTCCTCCGAACTGACGAGAACGCCCGCCGATCGGGCGCGCTGCCATCGGACGCCGGATATCGCGAAAGCGGAAATGCCGATGCCCAATCGGTTCGATAGCCGTCGCCTATCGGGATAGCGCCGGGCTATCGCATCGAAAGCAAGCCGGCATTTCAATATGGAGACGGTCTCGACGAAGCTCCTGCCATCGCCCGCGACCATCGCGGTTGCGGCCAACACAGGAGACTTTCCATGTCTAGGCATCTCACAGCCTCCCGCGTGGTGTGGACAGGCGTTGCCGTTCTCGGGGCGCTGACGTTTGCGACGCCGGTTTTCGCCGGCGAGTGCCCGGCCGGCAAGATCAAGCCGAACGCGCAGCAAATGGTCGACCACAAGGCCGTCGGCGTCACCGACGTTACGCTCGGCGCGATCGATCTCGGCAAGCAGCCTGCCCGTATCGAGGGCCGCGAGCTGCGCTTCCGCAAGCTGACCATCGCGCCCGGCGGCATCGTGCCCTGGCACAGCCATGATGACCGCCCGGCTTTGATCTTCGTGCAACAAGGCGAGATCGTCGAATACGCCTCCAACTGCGTCGATCCGATCGTGCACAAGGCCGGCGACATCCGCCCCGAAGTCTACGGCACCTCGCATTGGTGGAAGAACCTCGGCAAGGAGACCGTCATTCTCTACGTCGGCGACGTCCGCAAGGATCCCAACGACCATCACATGTAACGAGCGCCCCAGCCCCAGCGCACTCGTTACCGGGTGTGGCGCCCGGATTCCCCATGCCGGCCCCGCATGCCGGGCGCCACATCCGCACAGGACAATCAGGCATGATCGATCTTTCGGCTCCCATCAAGCCGGGCGCGATGACGATGGAGGCGCATTCCCCCGGTTTCGCGCTTCGCTCGATCGTGATCGGCCTCACCGCCTTCCTGACCGTCGTCGATCTCTTCGCGACGCAGGCGATCCTTCCCTCGTTGACACGACATTACGGCGTCACCCCCGCAGCGATGGGCTTTGCGGTGAATGCCAGCACCTTCGGCATGGCCCTTGCCGGTCTCGTCGTCGGTATCTTCAGCCCGCATATCGACCGGCGAACGGGCATCCTGCTCAGCCTGGCATTTCTTGCGATCCCCACCAGCCTGCTGGCCTCCGCGCCCAATCTGGCCGTCTTCACCGCCCTGCGCGTCGCGCAGGGCCTGTGCATGGCCTCCGCCTTCGCACTCACCCTCGCTCATCTTGGCGAGCAGTGCAGCGCCATGGACGCCGGCAGCGCGTTTGCGGCTTACATCACCGGCAATGTCGCCAGCAACCTCGTCGGGCGGCTGATCTCGGCGGCGCTTGCCGATGGCCTCGGCCTCGCCTGGAACTTCTACGTCTTCGCCGGCCTCAATCTTGCCGGCGCACTGCTGGTCTATTTCACCATCAAGCGCGTGCCGCCGATGCATGCGATGAGGCCTGCGGGATCTCCGCTGGCCGCCATGATCGCGCATTGGCGCAATCCGCGGCTGCGCGCCGCCTACGGCATCGGCTTCTGCATTCTGTTTGCTTTCATCGGCACCTTCACCTTCGTCAATTTTGTTCTGGTGCGGCCGCCACTGTCGCTTGGCATGATGGATCTAGGCCTCGTCTATCTCGTCTTCCTGCCATCGATCGTCACGACGCTTCTCGCGGGCAAGGTGGCCGCGCGGCTGGGAACGCGGCCCACGATCTGGAGCGCGCTCGCAGTCGCCGGGCTCGGGCTGCCCTTGATGATGGCGCAGCATCTTGGCGCGGTGCTCGCCGGAATGGTCCTGGTCGGCGTCGGCACGTTCTTCGCCCAGGCCGCCGCGACCGGCTTTATCGGACAGGCGGCAGCCGACAACCGCGGCCTTGCCAGCGGCACCTATCTTGCGTGCTATTTCTGCGGCGGGCTCGTCGGCACGGCCGTGCTCGGCCGGCTGTTCGATGCTTTCGGCTGGCAGGCCTGCGTCGCCGGCGTGGGCGTGGCGCTCGCGCTGGCGGCCGTGCTCACCTTCGCGCTGAAACGCTAGCGTTTAGCTGGCGCTTCCTGCGGCGGCTCGTCATCGGCGATGGCGCGCCAGGCCGCACCGTCGAGATCGTCGTACTGTCCGCTCCTGAGCGACCAGAGGAAGGCGACGAGACCCGCACCTCCCAGCATCAGCGCCAGCGGGACCAGAATGACCAGGATCTCCATCACACGATCTCCCGCGAGGCGCTGCGAGCGCGCAGCGAGTTCAGCATGACGAGGATCGACGAACCGCTCATGGCGGCTGCCGCGATCAGAGGCGTCACGACACCGCTGATCGCGATCGGCACGGCCAGAACGTTGTAGCCGATCGCGAGCCAGAGGTTCTGTCGCATCAGGTGCAAGGCCTTGCGCGATGCGTCGATGGCGGCGACGACCGGGGCCAGCGGCCGGCCGAGGAAGACGAGATCGGCGGTCGCCTGGCTGAGATGCGCGGCCGAGATCGGCGACATGGAGATATGAGCTGCCGCGAGCGAAGGCGCATCGTTCATGCCGTCGCCCACCATCAGCACCTTGGCGCCGCGCTGCTTCAGTTCCTCGATCCTTGCAATCTTGTCGGCCGGCGTCACGCCGGCGCGCCATTCCGGGATTCCAAGCGCATTGGCCGCCGCCTTCACCGCCGGCTCGCGGTCGCCGGACAGGATCTCGATGCCCATGTTGCGCGCCTTCAGCGCCGCAATCACGGCTCGCGCATCGGGGCGCAAGCCCTGGCGGACGGAGAGGATGAACTTCTCGCTGCCCTTGCTGAAAGCCACGATCGACGCTTCGGGATCTACCCTGGCGCCGCCGACCAGCGCCTCGGCGCCGCAGAAGGACGGGCGCCCCAGGCGAAGCTCGACGCCGTCGACGCTCGCGCGGACGCCCTGACCGGATTCCTCGACAGCTCCGACGATCGGAGACTTCGCACCGGCGGCCTGCGCAACCACCGCCGCCACCGGATGATGGCTCGACAGCGCGAGCCGGCCGGCGAGATCGAAGACGTCGGCGGGGATGTCGGCGGCATTGATGACTTCGAGATCGGGCAGCGTCAGCGTGCCGGTCTTGTCGAAGATGACATGGTCGGCTTCGGCCAGCCGCTCGATGGCGTCACCGGCATTGAGCAGCACACCCGCTTTGAACATCGCCCCGGAGGCGACCGTCTGCACGGTCGGAATGGCAAGACCGAGCGCACACGGGCAGGTGATGATCAGCACGGCCACGCCGGTGACGATCGCATCATGCCAGCTCGCGCCGGCGATGACCCAGCCGAGGATGGTCAGAAGCGCGGTCGCATGCACGACCGGCGCGTAGAGCCGCGAGGCGCGGTCGGCGAGGCGCATATAGCGCGAGCGCGCCTGGAGCGCGTTATCGAGCAGCCGCGTGATCTCCGCGAGCAGCGTCGCCTCGGAGGCGGCCGAGACCCGTACCCGCAACGTGCCCGAAATGTTCATCGACCCCGCGTAGACCGGCGTGCCCTGCTCGGCCGTGACATAGAGCGTCTCCCCGGTGATCAGGCTCTGGTCGATCTCGGAACGCCCCTCGATCACGGTGCCGTCGACCGCGCAGCGCTCACCCGGTCGCAGCAGCACGATGTCGCCGGCATTGATCGCGGCAACCGGCACCTGCGAGATCTCGTCGGGACCGACGAACTTCGCGGCCGTCTCCGCCTTGAGCGCGGCGAGATTGCCGGCGACCGCGCGCGTCCGGCGCCGCATGTTCTGGTCGAGGAAGCGGCCGACCAGCAGGAAGGTCAGCAGCATGATCGCCGCGTCGAAATAGGCGTGCTCGGCGTGGTTGATGGTCTCGACCACGGACATGCCGAGAGCCAGGATCACGCCGATCGAGATCGGCACGTCCATGTTGGTGGTCTTCGCCGACAGTGCGCGCCAGGCCGAACGGAAGAACGGCTGGCCGGCATACGCCGCCGCCGGCAATGCGATCAGCGCCGACAACCAGTGGAAGAAGTCGCGTTGCTCGGGCAGCATGTCCGAGACGTTGCCCGACCAAACAGGGATCGACAGCATCATCACGTTCATGGTGGCGAAGGCTGCGACCCCGAGACAGCGCAGCAGGAAACGCGATTCGGCGACCTCGGCCGCCTCCGCGCTTTCGGTCTCGAAGGGATAGGCCTTGTAACCGAGTTCCTCGAGCCGATCGATGAATCGGCCGGGATCGAGCGTGCCCGCCTTCCATTCCAGGGCGACGCGGCGGTCCGTGAGATTCACGCGTGCCAGCGTGACATCGGGAATGGCTGACAGGCCGCGCTCGATCTTGGCCATGCACCCGGCGCAGTGAACGCCCTCGACCGCGAGATCGATGTGCTGGACGCCCTCGCCCGCGCTCCGAACGTAGTGCGAAAAATCCCGCGTGATGTGCATGACGGCGTCCTTCAGTTCAGGATCACGCGATTGCGCGACAGGAACACGCGCGTTCCCCGCGCCTCGCCCTCGATCACCAGGTCCCATTGGCCCGGCGCGACGTCCGCGGCACTGCCGCGATAGAGACCAATGCCGGTTTCCGTGAGCTCGACGGCGAGATCGGCGCGCTTGTCGGTCGGCCGCTCCAGCCGGCCGCCGAACTTCAGCCCCGAGATCGGCTGGCCGCCGGCATCGCGGGCTTCGACCTGGACCGAGGCGCCGCCGTCGCTGCGGCGCTCGATATGCGCGTTGACCTTCCACTTGCGCGCAGCTTGGTCCTGCGCCGCCGAGATCTCGCGATCGTAGACAAGGCCTGCGGCATAGGGACTGTCGACGTCGGTGCCGGGCAGCGTCGCGATCGCGAGCTTCATCATGGTGAAGTTGGCCCCGATCACGACGCCGAAGAAAGCGACCAGCATCAGGAAGACCTTGGTTCCGGTCAGCGGCTTGGATGCCATGGCAGTCTCCTGATCCTCAAGGTGAGACGAAATTGTCGGTTGCGGAAGCGACCTCGCCGAGCCCGATATCGGTGACCAGGAAGCGGACGGGGATCGACTTCTCCGGATTGTTCTCTGCCGGCGCGGTGACGAGCAGCCGCAGCTCGCTGGTGGAGTCGCGTGGGATCACGATCATCGGCCGATCAGGCGTTACCGAATCGACGCCGATGACATGGATTGTCGCATTGGCCGGCCCGTTGGCGTCGATCGCAATGACGCGGTCATAACCGCTCTTGTTGAGCAGCCGCACCGTGTAGGCGTTGCGGATCGAGCCGTCGCTGAGCTTGACCGCGATCGGGTTGCGGTCGTGCAGCACGTTGACGTCGAGCAGGCTGCGGGTCGCGAGCGTATAAGTCATGAAGCCGCCGATGGCCACGATGATCGCGCTGTAGACGATGGTGCGCGGGCGGACGATGCGGTAGATCGGCGCCTTGCCTTCCTGGCGGCGGTGGATGTTGATGTCGTTGTCGTAGCCGATCAGCCGCTTCGGCCGGCCGATCTTCGCCATCACGTTGTCGCAGGCGTCGATGCACAGCCCGCACTGGATGCATTCGAGCTGCGGTCCGTTGCGGATGTCGATGCCGGTCGGACAGACCGCGACGCATTGATAACAGTCGACGCAGTCACCGACCTGCTGGCCGAGCGCGCGCAGCTCGGCCGCCTTCTTGACAGACGTCCGCTTCTCGCCGCGGTCGTAGCGATAGGTGACGTTGAGCGCCCATTCGTCCGTGAGCGCGGCCTGAATGCGCGGCCACGGGCACATATAGGTGCAGACCTGCTCGCGCATGAAGCCGGCGAGGACGTAGGTCGTCGCGGTGAGGATGCCGATCCAGATATAGGCGATCATCGGCGCCTGGAACGTGACGAGCTCCTTCACCAGGGTCGGCGCGTCGGTGAAATAGAGCACCCAGGCGCCGCCGGTCCACCACGCGATCATGAGCCAGATCGAATGCTTGAGCACGATCTCGGAGATGCGCTCGAGCTTCAGCGGATCGGACGATTTGTCCTTCTTCATCCGCTCGCGCCGGTCACCTTCGACCAGACGTTCGACCGCATAGAACAGGTCGGTCCACACCGTCTGCGGACAGAGATAGCCGCACCAGATGCGGCCGCCGACCGAGTTCATCAGGAACAGCGCCACCGCGGCCACGATCAGCAGGCCGGTGAAGTAGTAGACCTCCTGCGGCCACAGCTCGATGAAGAAGAAGTAAAAGCGGCTGTTGGGAAGATCGATCAGCACCGCCTGGCTGGGCGCGCCGAGACCGCGGTTCCAGCGCACGAACGGCAGGAAATAATAGACGCCGAGGCAGATCGCCATCAGCGTCCATTTGATCCGGCGGAACGTGCCGGAGACGCTCTGGGGATAGACTTTCTTGCGGGCTGCATAGAGCGGCCCGGTGTCATCCGCAGGCTTCAGTTCGTTCGGATTTACGGTCTTGTTCATCGCCTGGAGCTTCTCGAAGAGGTGCGATTGAACCTAGACCTGGCGCCGGAATCTCCCTTGATCCAACGCAAACGGGGGCGCTTTTCTTCGCCCCCGCCGCAGGTCGTCGATCGTGGATCGGCTACTTGCCGCCGCCGAGCGAATGGACGTAGACCGCCATCGCCTTGATGGTGGCGGGATCGAGCCGGCCTTCCCAGGCCGGCATCACGCCGGCGCGGCCCTGGCTGATGGTCTCGACCAGGCTCGCCTCGTCGGAGCCGTAGAGCCAGATCTTGTCGGTCAGGTTCGGTGCACCCAGTTCCGGGTTGCCCTTGCCGGCATCGCCGTGGCAGGCGGCGCAATTCTCGGCAAAGATCTTCTCGCCCTTGGCGGCGTCGTAGCCGTTGCGGGTGGAAAGGCCCGACAGCGATCGGACGTAGTTGGCGACGGTGACGATCTCGTCCGGCTTCAGCACGCCGTCCTTGCCGAAGGCGAGCATCTGGCCCTCATGGCTCTTGGCATGGCCCGACCGCACGCCGAACTGGATCGTCTGCATGATCTGGTCGAGCGAGCCGCCCCACAGCCATTCGTCGTCGTTCAGGTTGGGATAGCCCTTGGACCCAGTCGCACCCGTGCCGTGGCAAGGCGCGCAATTGTCGCCGAACACGGTCTTGCCCTTGGCGCGCGCAAGCGCCAGCAGAGCCGGGTCCTTCTCGATGTCGGCGAGCGAGGCCGTGCCCAGCGCCGCCATCTTGTCACCGCGGATCTTCTCGAGGTTGGCGAGTTCGACCGCAACGTCGGCGCGCGAGGAGTAGCCGAACACGCCTATGGTGTTGCTGGAGATCAGCGGCCAGGCCGGATAGACGATCCAGTAGCCGATCGACCAGAGGATGGTGAGGTAGAAGGTGATCACCCACCACCGTGGGAGCGGCGTGTTGAGCTCCTTGATGCCGTCCCACTCGTGTCCGGTCGTGGACTTCCCGGAGACGGAATCGATGTCGCTAGAATGATCGGTCATGGTTTCTCACTCCTCCCGCAAGGGCAGGTGCGCTGCTTTGTCGAACGCAGCCTTGTTACGGGGCCAAAATGCGTAGGCGATGATCGCGAGAAAGATCGCGACGAACACCGGTGTCCAGATCGTCGCCACGAGATCGGACGCTAGATTGTGGACTGTCAGGATGGCTTTCATCGTTCATGCCTTCTCAGCGAAGATTGGCTTTCTCATTGTAGATCTTGAAGTCGACCAGCGTGCCGAGCATCTGCAAGTACGCAACGAGCGCGTCCATCTCGGTCGGCGTGCCGATCTTGCCGTCGAAGTTGCGCACGACGGCCTTGGCGTAGCGCTTCGTGAAGGCGTCGGAGCCGGCATTGTCCGGATCGGCCTGGGCTTTCAGGTCGGCGGCGGCATTGGCGATCTGCTCGTCGCTATAGGGGACCCCGACGGTCTTCAGCGCGCGCATGTCGCCGGCGATCGCATCCGGGTCAACCTCGGTCTTGCTGAGGAACGGATAGCCCGGCATGACCGACTGCGGCACGATCGCGCGCGGGTTGGTCAGATGGGTGACGTGCCAGTCGTCGGAATACTTGGCACCGACGCGGGCAAGATCAGGTCCGGTACGCTTGGAGCCCCACTGGAACGGATGATCATACATGCTCTCGGCGGCAAGCGAGAAGTGACCGTAGCGTTCGACCTCGTCACGCAGCGGCCGCACCATCTGCGAATGGCAGAGATAGCAGCCCTCGCGGACGTAGATGTTGCGGCCCGCGAGCTCGAGCGGCGTGTAGGGCCTGACCCCGTCGACCTTCTCGATCGTGCTCTTGAGGTAGAACAGCGGGGTGATCTCGACGAGACCGCCGATCGCGACCACCAGCAGGATGCCGACGACGAGGATGATCGAGTTCTTTTCGAAGACTTGGTGGCGTGTCCAGAATGACATTGTTTGCTCCTCACTCCGCCGGCTGAAGAGCGACGGGCATCTGGACTTCCGCCTCGCCGACGCGAACGGTCATCCAGAGATTATAGGCCATGATCAGCGAGCCGATCAGGAACAGGCCGCCGCCGGCGGCGCGGATGATGTAGAAGGGATGCATCGCCTCGACGGTTTCGATGAAGGAATATTCGAGGAAGCCGAGCGAGGTGTAGGCGCGCCACATCAGGCCCTGCAGGATGCCGGACACCCACATCGCCGAGATGTAGAGAACGATGCCGAGCGTGGCGACCCAGAAGTGCCAGTTGACGAGCTTGAGGCTGTAGAGTCCCTTGCGGTTCCAGGCCCACGGCACCAGGCAGTAGAGCGCGCCGAAGGAGACGAAGCCGACCCAGCCGAGCGCGCCGGAATGCACGTGGCCGATGGTCCAGTCGGTGTAGTGACTGAGCGAGTTGACCACCTTGATCGACATCATCGGGCCTTCGAAGGTCGACATGCCGTAGAAGGCGACGGAGACCACGAGCATCCGCAGCACGGGATCGGTGCGCAGCTTGTCCCAGGCACCCGACAGGGTCATCAGGCCGTTGATCATGCCGCCCCATGAGGGCATCCACAGCATGATGGAGAAGGTCATGCCCAGCGTCTGCGTCCAGTCCGGCAGCGCCGTGTAGTGCAGATGGTGCGGGCCGGCCCAGATGTAGAGGAAGATCAGCGCCCAGAAGTGCACGATCGAGAGCCGATAGGAATAGATCGGCCGCTCTGCGCGCTTCGGCACGAAGTAATACATGATGGCGAGGAAGCCCGCTGTCAGGAAGAAGCCGACCGCGTTATGGCCGTACCACCACTGGAACATGGCGTCCTGGATGCCGCCCCAGGCGACGTAGGACTTCGAGCCGAACACCGAGACGGGGAGCGCCGGATTGTTGCCGAGATGCAGGACCGCGATCGTCACGATGAAGGCGAGATAGAACCAGTTCGCGACGAAGATGTGCGGCTCCTTGCGCTTGAAGATGGTGGCAAGGAAGACGAGCAGATAGACGACCCAGACGATGGTGAGCCACAGGTCGGCGTACCATTCCGGCTCGGCATATTCCTTCGACTGGGTGACGCCGAGCAGATAGCCCGTGCCGGCGATCAGAATGAAGAAATTGTAGCCCACCACCACGAACCACGGCGCGAGGTCGCCGGCCAAGCGTGCGCGGCAGGACTTCTGCACCACGTAGAAGGACGTCGCGATCAGCACGTTGCCGCCGAAAGCGAAGATCACGGCGGAGGTGTGCAGCGGCCGCAGGCGGCCGAAGCTGGTCCAGGGCAGGTCGAAGTTCAACGCGGGCCAAGCCAGCTGCGAAGCAATGATGAGGCCGACGAGGAAGCCGGCAATGCCCCAGAACACGGCCATGAAGGCGGAGAACTTGATCGGCCCCATGTTGTAGTTCGGGCGGCCGTTGATTTCCTGGGGCGGCAACGCCGCCGGCCGCTCGAAGTAGCGGTTGACGATGACGAACACCGCAGCCACGCTCGCCGCCGCGCTGAGCGCGGCGTGGAAGGCGAAGGGCGCATCGAGCGCCTTGGCCGAGGCGATGACGCAGAAGAAAGCGGTGACTGCGAATACGACAGCCAAGCCGCTTTCACCGATGGTCATTGATTTTGAAATGGAGGGCTGGCTCATGCGGATTCTCTCTGAAAGAACACAGGGCCAGAAACCACATTCACCCTCGCGGGGAATTGATTGAAATCAAGATGGATGGATTTCTGTTAATGTGGAGCAGCCGCGGATTGGACGCGAGATCAATCGCTTGCGGCCGGCATCGGACGCCGCAACACCGGCCGCTTCCGTAATATCACGGAGCCCGAATTGCCGGATCGAGCGCTGTCAGTCGCCGGCGCTCGCCTTCAGCGCCGCGATGACATCCTCGCGGGCAATGATGCCGACCAGCTTCTGTGCACTGTCGAGCACGATGATGCTCCGGATACGGTGCTCGACCATGATCTGGAGCACACGCGTCAGCCGCGTATCGGGGCTGACATAGATGAACTCGGGCGTCATGACGTCGCCGATCTTGCGGCTCATCAGGTCATCGTAGCGCGGCAACATCTGACTCGGCGTGAAGGCGAAGCATTTCAGGATGTCGAATTTGGTGACGATGCCAACCACTTGCCCGTCGTCTTCGACCGGATAGGAGTTGAAATCGTCGGTCTCGAACATCTCGCTGAGATGGAATAAGTCGAGGCTGCGCTGCACCGTCTTGACGTTGCGCGTCATGAAGCCGTCGACGGTCTGTTCAAGAAATTTATACACGGCGCGTCCTCCTCGATTCGATACTGACCGGCCGGTGCTCAGTGCGACAACAGCACGTTGCGGGCGGTTTGCGTGACCAGATGCTGGGTGACGCCTCCCAGGATCAGCTCACGGAATCTCGAATGACCATACGCGCCCGCGACGATCAGACCGGCGCCGACGTCGCCGGCGACTCTCTCCAACTGCGCCGCGGGCGCTTCGCGTCCTGCGGCCTCCGAGACGCGTGCGGTCGCGGTAACGCCGTGACGGCCGAGCCAGGCGGCAACGTCGGTGACGCCGGCCATCACGGCCGAGCGGTCGTCGCCCTGCTCTGGAATCTCAAGGATGGTGACGTCCCTCGCTTTGCGCAGCATCGGCAGCGCGCTGGCCACCGCCCGCCGCGCCTCCGGCGTGTCCTTCCACGCCACCAGCACGTTGCGGAGGTCGAGCCAATTGGTCCGGTCGGAGACGACGAGAAGCGGGCGGCCGGCCTGCATCACCAGATCCTTGGGGCTCACGAGCGAGAAAGCATCGGAAAAGGCGGGGCTCTGCCCCCCGCTGACGATGATGTCGGCGCAACGCGCCTGGGCCAGCACGAATCGCGCCGGAAAATCCAAGGCGCTGCGCCACTCCACATGCCCTCCCCGGTTCTTCACGGCCGCACGGAACTGTGCTTCCAGGCTGGCCAGCCGCCGCTTGACCGAAGCCTCGCCTTCGTCGATCAGCCCTTGTGCCTCGGCGCCGTCGGCGAAATAGAGCGGCGGCGCGAACTGCGCCGCGGCGACGCCGATAATGGCGGCCTCGAATCGTTCGGCGAGTTCCCCCGCAACCTGAAGACGCGCCTCGTTGGACTGATCGAGCGCCAAGCTGACCATGACGGTCGCGTATGTCATCGGAGTATCTCCAGCATCACCAGATTCTCTCAAATCCTAAACCTGCTGCTGCGCAGCAGGCTGAGCTAGATCAAAACAAGCGCATCTAGGTCGAACGCCGTCCAGTGGGAAATCCGCCAGTGAATTCAACGTCCGCTTGCCTCCGAGCGAGCCTTGCGCGAAATTGCGGTAGTGGTAAAGGCATCCTGCCTGCCCGTCCAGGATAGGAGCATGATTTGGCGCCGACCCGCTTAACCGATACGGCAGACGATGGTCGGGGCGAGCATTTCCGGGGCCGCATCGAGGGATTCGGGGTGGGCACCTGGGACCTCAATCTCCAGACGCGCGAACTTGAATGGTCGGAAGTCGCCAAGCGGCTGTTTGGCCTCGAGCGGGATCAGGCCGTCAGCTATGATCTCTTCCTGTCGTTGCTGGAGCCGGGCGATCGGGACCATCTCCTGAAGGCGATCGGGCGCACCTCGGAAGGCGGCGGTGAGCTTGACCTCTCCTTCAAGGTCGGCGGCGGATCCGGGAACGGCCAATGGATCCGAGCCAGGGCTGGTGTGATCCGGGACGGTGCGGGCACGCCACGTCACCTCAGCGGAATCTTCCTCGACATCAACGAGGAAAAGCAGCTCGAGGAGGCCCTGCGCTCCCAGGAGAACCATCTCCGCTCGATTCTCGAGACGGTGCCCGATGCCATGATCGTCATCGATTCACGCGGCATCATGCAGCTCTTCAGCAGCGCCGCGGAGCGGCTGTTCGGCTACAGCAGGCAGGAAGCCATTGGCCGGAATGTGAGCATTCTGATGCCGGAGCCCGATCAGTCGCGTCATGACAGCTATCTCGACCGATATCTCAGGACGAATGATCCGCACATCATCGGCATCGGCCGGATTGTCACGGGCAAACGCCGCGACGGCACGACTTTCCCAATGCACCTGTCGGTGGGGCAGACGCAACGCGCGGGCGAGCCCTATTTCACCGGCTTCGTGCGCGACCTCACCGAGCACCAGCAGACGCAGGCGCGGCTCCAGGAACTGCAATCCGAGCTCGTGCACGTGTCGCGGTTGACCGCAATGGGCGAAATGGCCTCCGCGCTCGCCCACGAGCTCAACCAGCCGCTGGCTGCGATCAGCAACTACATGAAGGGATCGCGGCGCCTCCTCGCCGGCAGCAGCGATCCCAACACGCCGAAGATCGAAAGCGCGCTGGACCGGGCGGCGGAGCAGGCACAGCGCGCCGGTCAGATCATCCGCCGCCTGCGCGACTTTGTCTCCCGCGGCGAATCGGAGAAGCGGGTCGAGAGCCTGTCCAAGCTGATCGAGGAAGCTGGCGCGCTCGGGCTCGCCGGCGCACGCGAGCAGAACGTGCAGCTCCGCTTCAGCCTCGATCCCGACGCCGATCTCGTGCTTGCCGACCGGGTGCAGATTCAGCAGGTGCTCGTCAATCTGTTCCGCAACGCGCTCGAGGCAATGGCGCAGTCTCCGCGGCGCGAGCTCATCGTCGCCAACACCCGTGTCGGCGACGGCATGATCGAGGTGGAGGTCTCCGACACCGGCATCGGCTTCCGGGAAGACGTCATTCCAAACCTGTTCCAGACCTTCTTCACCACCAAAGACACAGGCATGGGCGTGGGGCTGTCCATCAGCCGCTCGATCATCGAGGCTCACGGTGGTCGCATGTGGGCCGAGAGCAATGCGGCGGGCGGAGCGACATTCCGCTTCACCTTGCCGGCAACCGACGAGAGCTGATTCATGACAACCAAGGGCAATGTCTACGTCATCGACGACGACGCAGCGATGCGGGATTCGCTGAACTTCCTGCTGGACTCCGCCGGCTTCGCCGTCACCCTGTTCGATGATGCGCTCGCCTTTCTCCAAGCCCTGCCCGGCCTCGACTTCGGCTGCGTCGTCTCCGACGTGCGCATGCCCGGTCTCGACGGGATCGAGCTGCTGAAGCGGATGAAGGGGCAGCAAAGCCCGTTCCCGATCGTGATCATGACCGGTCATGGCGACGTGCCGCTCGCGGTCGAGGCGATGAAGCTCGGCGCGGTCGATTTCCTGGAGAAACCGTTCGATGACGACCGCCTCACCGCCATGATCGATTCGGCCATCCGCCAGGCCGAGCCCGCCGCCAAGAACGAGGCCGTCGCGCAGGACATCGCCGCCCGCGTCGCGTCCCTGAGCCCCAGGGAGCGCCAGGTCATGGAAGGGCTGATCGCGGGCCTTTCCAACAAGCTGATCGCCCGCGAATACGACATCAGCCCGCGCACCATCGAGGTCTACCGGGCCAACGTCATGACCAAGATGCAGGCCAACAGCCTCTCCGAGCTGGTTCGGCTGGCGATGCGCGCCGGCATGCTCAAGGATTGAGGCAAGTCAAGGTGCCTTGCCGGCGGCGTGCTAACCAGGCAGCATGATTGAGGTCAGCTCGCATTGTGCGCGGCCGTCGTCCTTACCACAAGCCACCGTCTTCGTGGTCGACGATGATGCCGCCGTCCTGGGATCCCTGCGGTTTCTGCTGGAGACCGACGGCTTTGCCGTGCGTACCTTCAGGAGCGGCACGGCCCTGCTCAATGTCAGCGGCGCGCCTGGACCGGACTGCTACGTCATCGACTACAAGATGCCTGATATCAATGGCATCGAGCTGGCCGGCCGCTTGCGGAAGTCCGACCGCGACACGCCTGTGATCCTGATCACGGGCTATCCGGACGAGAACATCTCTGCCCGGGCCGCCACGGCGGGCATCAAAGACGTGGTGTTGAAGCCGCTTCTCGACGAAAACCTGGTCAAGTGCATTCGCCACGCCATCCAGGATTGCCCCAGCGCCTGACCTACGGGATTCTACGTAAGGCACCCCCCTTAAGATATCTCGCGAAATTTTCGAAGCACCCGATACCGCGTAGGAAAGCGCCATCACACCGGAGATGGCGCAGATGCTGACCCAGACAGTCAAGACCCAGGCAAGCAACACCCAAATCGGTGGCAAGATTGCTCCTGCCGTTCCCGCTACCGACCAGTTCGGCGCGATCACGGGCCATGTCGGCCTGGTCGCCACCGAGTTCTCCTACGGCAAGGACGAGGAGATCTATGGCGAGGACGAGGCGGCCGAGTATGTCTACCAGGTCGTCACCGGCGCGGTGCGCAGCTACAAGCTTCTTTCCGACGGTCGCCGTCAGATCGGTGCCTTCCATCTCCCCGGCGACGTGTTCGGCCTCGAATCCGGCGCCACGCATCGCCTGGCCGCCGAAGCCATCATCGACACCACCGTGCGTCTGGTCAAGCGTGCGAGCCTCGAAAAGGCCGCCGGCACCGACGTGCAGGTCGCACGCAAGCTCTGGGCGATGACCGCTTCCGAGCTTCGCCATGCCGAGGACCACATGCTGCTGCTGGGCCGCAAGACCGCGATGGAGCGCGTTGCGACCTTCCTGCTCGAAATGGACCGCCGCCTCGCCGTCGCCGGCATGATGGCGCTGCCGATGTGCCGTCGCGACATCGGCGACTATCTCGGCCTCACGCTCGAAACCGTGTCGCGCGCGCTGTCGCAGCTTCACGCCCAGGGCATTCTCGGTTTCTCCGGCGCCCGCCAGATCGTGCTGCGCAACCGCCAGCGCCTGCACAATCTCGACGCCTGATCGGTTTCTCCCCCGTGACTTGGCCGGCCGAATTCGTTTCGGCCGGCTTTTCTCTTGCCGCGATCATGCCGTGCGCCGGGTTTCCGGCATCACCAGCAGGATCAGAAGGAGCCCCGTCGCGGCGACGCCGGACAGCCCGATGAACGCGGTGGCGTTGCCGAACTTGTCGCTGACATAACCGCCAAGCACGGTGCTCAGCGATGCGCCGATGCCCGTTGCGGTGCCGACGATGCCCTGCGCCAGGTTGAAGTGACCGCTGCCAAAAGCGACGTCGGCGACGATCAGCGGAATCATCACCGCGAATACCGCCGCGGTGAGGCCGTCGAACACCTGCACCAGCACCAGGAGATAGGGATCGCGCACCGTCGCGAACAGCAGGCCGCGGATCACCAGCGCGCCGAATCCGATCAAGAGCAAGGGCCGCCGGCCCCACACCTGCGCCTGGCGCCCGACCGTCGGTGAAAGCAGCGCCACGATGGCCTGCGGCACGATGATGCAGGCGGCGACGAGCACGGTGGCCCATTGGCTCGACCGCGCCGTCAGCGCGCTCGCCATCAGGGGCATCATCGCGGCGTTCGCGAGCTGCAGCAGCATTACGCTGACCGCAAAGACGATGAGCGGGCGCTGCCGGATCAGGTGCCAGATATTGGTATCGGCGCGGTCGGCGGCCTCCGGCGGCATCTCGCCGTGACAGCGCCTGATGTCGACCTCGTTCTCGCGGATGCGCGACAGCGCGATGAGGGTCGGGATCACGAGCAGGAAGGTCACGAGGAAGACCGCCCGACTCGACAGCAGATAGCCGACCGTGCCCATCACGGCCGCCGCGATGCCGCTGCCGAGCGAGGCGAAGCGCGCGTTGCGGCCGAGCCGCTCGCCGATCGCAAAAGGGCCGACGAGGCCAAGGCTGATCGCCGCGATCGCCGGTCCGAGCACGCAGCTGGCCGCCGCGTGCAAGGTAGCCGCGGCCACCACGACGGGGAAGATCGGCATCGCGGCATAGGCCAGCGCACAAGCGCCGATTGTCACGATCGCGAGGGCGGCGACCAGACGCTCCGATTTCGCGGCGTCGATGATCGCGCCGCCCGGCATCTGCCCGATCAACGCGACGATGCCGCCGATCGACAACACGAGGCCGATTTCGATCTGGGTCCATTTCTGCGTCGTCAGATAGACCGCGATGAAGGGGCCGAATCCGGTCTGCACGTCGGCGAGGAAGAAGATGAACCAATCGAGCCCGCGCAGGCTCTGCCGCGAGGGCGCCGGAAGGCTTCCAGCCGGCGGCGCGGCAACGTGATCCTGTTCGACGCCGCGGTCGCGATCCGCATGGTTCGGCTTCCTCAACAACAGCACAGGCGGTCAGCCCTCCGGCACCTCACTGGATTGCTTGCAGCGGCTGAAGGCTGCCGGACGCGCCGAGCACGACGATCGGCGTGTCCTCCTTGTATTCCGGCGCGGCCGCGACCTGCGCCTTGGTCAGTTCCAGCGTGATGCTGTCCTTCTTGTTGGCGATCTTGCCGAAGCGCAGCGCATTCCAGTCCACCACGATCTTGCGGCTGCCGACGCCGAGAAAGCCGCCAAAATCGATCGCCGCGGCACGGACATGGCCGGTGCGATCGACGATGACGTCGACGATGCGCCCCATGTCCTCGCCGGCGGCGCTGCGAACGTCGCGGCCGAGCACGCCGTGGGCTTCGCTCGCGCCGATGATGGTCACTGAGGGCGGCGGCGCCGCATCCTTGGGCGTCACCGGAACGGTCGAGACGGGCGGCTGTGCCGCTGGCGGCACAGCCGCCTCATTCCGACCGGCGGGCGGATCCTCCGCGGCGCACGAGGGCGCCGCGGCCAGGGCCATCACCATCGCCGCGCCCAGGATCGAAGCTCCAATCGCACGCATGACACTCTCCTCACGACGCGCCGCTAGCGCGCCAGCACGATCGAGACCTGGATATGGCCGCGTGTGCGCATCACCTCCAGCGCCACGTCGTCGCCATGACGGCTGACACGCAAGTCCACGCTGGACTCGCCCAGGCGCAGATCGCGCAGGATCACCTCATTCAGGAATGCCGGCAGATGGGGATTACGCAGACGAATCTCGCGGCGAGCCACGTCAAATTCCAGGCCCAGCGCCGCTTCCAGCAGCGTGAAAGGCGTCGCGCTGGCCCAAGCCTGCGGCGCGCAGGCGACCGGATAGAGCGTCGGGCCACGGCGCCTCTCGCGCCGGAAGCCGCAGAACAGCTCCGGCAGCCGGCGCAGATCCATATAGGTCGCCGCGTCGAACAGGCCCTTGAAGACCAGCGCCACCGAATGCTTGAGGCCGTAGCGGGCTAGCCCGAGCGCGATCAGCGCATTGTCGTGCGGCCAGATCGACCCGTCGTGATAGGACATCGGATTGTAGCGCACCTCGCCTTGCGCGACAGTGCGGATGCCCCAGCCCGAGAAGAAATGCGGCCCCGTCAGATCGGCAGCGACGAGGCGGGCGCGGTCCTCGCGGACCATGCCGCTGAACAGGACCTGGCCGGCGTTCGACGTCCTGACCTTGCAGGGCCGCTTCTCGCCATCGAGCGCCAGCGCATAGGTGCCGAGCTCGTCGCACCAGAACGCCTTCTCGAACCGCTCGGCGAGTTCCCTGGCTTCGGTGTCGAGCTTGCGCATGCGATCCGGCTTGCCGAGCCGCAGCGCGCACCGCGCGGCGAGCTGCTTGGCAGCAAAGACGTAGCCTTGGACTTCCGCGAGCGCGATGTTGCCTTCCGCCAGCCGGCCGTCGGCATGAAAGATCGCATCGTAGGAATCCTTCCAGCCCTGGTTGGCCAAACCCTTCTCGGTGGCGCGCTGGTATTCGACGAAACCGTCCTGGTCAGGATCACCAGCGCCGTCGATCCAGGCCAATCCCGCCTCGATCGCTGGCCACAGCTCGATCAACGTGGCCTCGTCGCCGGTGCGCTCGAAATAGCTTCCCGCGAGCAGCACGAACAGCGCGGTCGAATCGACGCTGCCGTAATAATGCGCGAACGGCACCTCCCCGAGCGATGCCATCTCGCCGCCGCGCATCTCATGGAGGATCTTTCCGGGCGCGGCGTCCGCGTGCGGATCGATCGCCTTTGCCTGGAAATGCGCGAGCCGGCGCAGGACGCCCTTGGCGATGCGCGGATCGACCCAGAGCATCTGGAGCGCGGTGATCAGGCCGTCGCGCCCGAAGGTCGTCGAGTACCAGGGAATGCCGGCATAGGGGTAGCGTCCCTGCGGCGTCTCGGTCATCAGCATGTTGAGGTCGGCCATGGCTTGGCACAGCACCTCGTTGAAGATGTTGTTGGACGTCTCGATGCTGGCCGCGCCCATGGTCGACCGCCGCATCTCGCGGCGATGCGCCAGAAGACCCGGAAAGAAACGAACCGGCCTTTCCGTGCCCGGGCGGTTGCAGGACACGGCCACGAACAGCGACTTGGCCTGATGCGGCTCCAGGTCGAGCTCCCACGTCGCTGCGTCCGCCGAGAGCCGCGTCGGACGCGGATCGAAATGCAGCCCGGTGGTGCGCTCGGCATCATCGAGACCGCGATATTCGAACAGGACGTCGGTCGGCCCGAGCAGCCGGCTCGTTCCGATGCCGCGGCGCGGCCGCCGCTCGCCGCGGACCTCGAACAGATCGGCGAAGTCGTTGCCGAACAGCAGCGTCAGGTTGAAGCTGGTCCGCCGCTCGGCATGGTTCTGCACGCCAATGCGCTGATAGGCCGTGCCGCGCCACAGGAAGATCGTGCGCACGATGTGCAGCAGGTCCTTCTGCAGAACGAGGCTGCCTTCCCGATAGATATCCGGATTGGTCAGATCGACGGTCAGCGCCGAATTGTCGTCGCGCAGGTTCGAGCCGAGCAGGAGCGGCTGGAGATCGTCGAGCACGAGCTCGAGCCGCGCGAGGTAGCGCGTATCGTGATGGAACAGGCCGTCCGGCCCGCCGGCGGACGCGCCGATGTCGCCATGACTGTCCAGCACGATGAAAGTATCGTCGTGCTTGAGTGAACGCCGCGGCCGCGCCGACGGTCCGGTCATCGGAATGTAGAAGGGTTGTTCCGCGACCTGCTCCGAGGTCCGCGTCACGGAGGCGAACTGGGCTACGGTTTCGGCCGACATGAGCTGCTCCCCTGCGCTTGTATCGAAACGCAACCGACTCGAGAACGCGACTGTGGTTTAGGCGGCGGCTTGCGCGAGCCGGCTCATTTCCTGCGTGACCAGCTCACGATACGGCCCGTGTCCCTGCATCAGACGCTCGGGCGAGCCGTCCTCGATGATCTTACCATGTCTCAACACCACCACACGGTCGAAATTGCGCAGCGTCGCGAGGCGATGCGCGATCGCGATCACGGTGCGGCCGCGCATCAACCGCGACAGCGCCTCGCGGATGGCCTCCTCGGATTCGCTATCGAGCGCGGCGGTCGCCTCGTCCAGCAGCAGGATCGGAGCATCCTTCAGGAAGGCGCGCGCGATGGCGATGCGCTGGCGCTGGCCGCCGGACATCTTCACGCCGCGGTCGCCGACCATGGTGTCGAGGCCTCCAGGCAGGCTCTCGACGAAGTCGCAGCGCGCCGCGATCGCCGCGCGCAACACCTCGTCGTCGGTCGCATTCGGCCGGCCGTAGCGGATGTTCTCGCGGATCGAGCGGTGGAACAGCGAGATGTCCTGCGGCACCACGGAAATCGCCTCGCGCAGACTGAGCTGCGTGACCTTCGAGATGTCCTGGCCATCGATGGTGATGTTGCCCTCGTCGACGTCATAGAAGCGCTGGAGCAGCGTGAACAGCGTCGACTTGCCGCCGCCGGACTGGCCCACCAGTCCGACGCGCTGACCAGGCTGCAGCCGCAGGCTGAACCGCTCGAAGATCTTGTCGGCGCCGGGATAGCCGAAGGTGACGTTGTTGAATGCGATGGCCGCGCCGCTCTTCACCAGCGGCTCGGCCTCGGGGTGGTCGCGCAATTCGTGCGGAACCAGCAGCGTGGCGATCGCCTCGGTCAGCCGCGCCACGTGCTGGGTGACGTCGACCAGCGCAACCGCGAGGTCGCGCGTGGCGCTCAGGATCGAGATGCCGAGCGTGCAGACCAGCACGACGTCGCCCGTCGTCGCTTGGCCTTTCTGCCAGAGCGTGATGGCCCAGGCCATCAGCGCGATCGTCAAGAGCACCGTTATGGCTGCATGCAACAGCCGCAGCTTTTCCAGGTAACGCAGGCTGCGGCTTCGCGCGGTCAGCTCCCTGTTGACCGTGGCATCGAACCGCTCATGCTCGTGGCCGATGCCGCAGAAGGCACGGACCAGCGGCATGTTGCTGATGACGTCGATCATCTCGCCGTCAACCGCAGCCGCCTTGTCGGCGAAATCGTCATGCAGCGGCTTTCCGGCAGCGGCCAGGCGGAACATCGCGATCACCATGCCGCCGGCGATCACGGTGAGGCCGAGCGCCATACAAGGGCTTACGGTTCCGATCAAGGCGATTGCCGCAATTGTGGCAATGCACGGCGGCAACACATTCCAGACGAACATGTTCTCGACCGTGAACACCGCGTTGGAGGTCGCGGTGATGCGGCTCGTCAGCATCCCCGGCATCCGGTCCGAAAAATAACTCGGTGCGTGTCCGGTCAGATGACGAAATATGTCACGCCGTAAATCGCCCGTGACCCGGACGAAGGTGAAGCTCGCCGTCCAGCTCGCGATCCGCCACAGGAAGTTGTCGGTGGCAATCAGCGACATGAGCAGAATGAATGCCAGCCATACACCGCCCCCTTGCGAGGGTCCGGCAGACAAGGCGTCGACAAGGGATTTGACCCCGTACTGGGTACCTACGGAGCAGGCAACGGCTCCAACGACCGCGGTGAGGATCACCAGATGCGATGCCATTCGCATCCGAAGATAGCGCAAGACAAAGGCAAATGGCCTGCGCGCGTATCCAGAAAGCTGATCCATATGACTGTCGCCCCGTTGGCTGGTTTTTCGTTTTGTTTGTTACCGATCGACTGAACATCGATCTCTTCGCCTGGGTTCCCAGGCTTGGCGATCACGACATGCGGATGCGGACGATATGAGAAGATGAAGTGGCAGCATCGAGACGGCCTGCAGACGTGGCGAACATGTAACGATCGGAGGAAGGAACTTCGCAGGTGCGGGAACGTTCCTCCGTCTGGCATTGCCGGTGCCGTACAGGCGGGGGCTTCAACATTCATGATCGCAGAGGAGATGGTGAGATGCGCATCGCGCAGGTAGCTCCGTTGACGGAGGCTGTTCCACCCAAGCTGTATGGCGGCACCGAGCGGGTGGTGCATTGGTTGACGGAAGAGCTGGTGGCCCTCGGACACGACGTGACATTGTTCGCCAGCGGCGATTCGCAAACGTCGGCAAAGCTGGATGCGCTGTGGCCGAAGGCGCTCCGTCTCGACGGTTCCGTGCGCGATCCCAATGCGCTGCACATGGTGCTGCTGGAGCGGGTGCGGCAGAAATGTGACGACGAGGAGTTCGACTTCCTCCACTTCCACCTCGACTATTATCCATGGTCGCTGTTCCACCGGCAGCCGACCCCGTTCGTGACCACGCTGCACGGCCGGCTGGATCTGCCGGAGCATCAGCCGGTCTTCAACACCTTCTCCAAGATGCCCGTCATCTCGATCTCCAATGCGCAGCGCCGCCCGGTCCCGCAGGCGAACTGGGTGACCACGATCCATCACGGCCTGCCGGAGAATCTGCTGACGCCGAAGCCGGCTCGCCAGGAATATCTCGCCGTGCTCGGCCGCATCGCGCCCGAGAAGGGCGTCGACCGCGCCATCAAGATCGCGACCCATTGCGGCATTCCGCTGAAGATCGCGGCCAAGGTCGATCGTGCCGACCAGGACTATTACGACGAGCTGATCCGGCCGATGATCGAGAACAATCCGCTGGTGGAGTTCATCGGCGAGATCAGCGACCACGAGAAGTCGGACTTCCTCAGCGGCGCGCTCGGCCTGCTGCTGCCGATCGACTGGCCGGAGCCGTTCGGCCTCGTCATGATCGAGTCCATGGCGTGCGGAACGCCGGTGGTGGCCTTCAACCGCGGCTCGGTGCCGGAGATCATCGACGAGGGTCTCACCGGCTTCATCGTCGAGGATGTCATCAGCGCTGCGGGGGTGGTGAATCGGCTTCCGCAGCTCGACCGCACCGCGATCCGCAGGCAGTTCGAGACGCGCTTCACCGCGCGCCGCATGGCGCTCGACTATCTCGCGGCCTACCGCAGCCTGACCGAGGCACAGACGCCGCGGATCAAGCTGGTGAGCAGCGCGGAATAGTAAACCATCGGACGGTGTCGTCCCGGACAAGCGAAGCGCAGATCCGGGACGGCGGCTGCGCGGGTGTCGTCCCAGTCAATCAACACGTCGTTGCGAGCGCAGCGAAGCAATCCAGACTCTCTCCACGGCACGATCCTGGATTGCTTCGTCGCAAGGGCTCCTCGCAATGACGGCGGGAGAAAGCGGTGGTCTACATCACCACGGCCCGCTTTGGCTCGACGATCTCGAACATCCTTGGAAATTCATCCATCAGGCCCATCAGCTCAGCGAGCTTCATTGGGTTGCCCGCGAGCTTGACCTTGCCTGCAGCCACCGCCTCCGGGAAGCTCGTCAGCTTTGCGACCACCTCATCAAGCGTTGCGCGCGCGAGCGTGAAGCTGGCGTCCGCATTCTCCGCCTGCACACCTTCGGTGTAAGTGAGCGCGCAATTCTCCAGATTGAGCACGAACGTCTCGCCGGTGTCGGAAAAGCTCCAGTTCAAGACGATGTGCTTGCCTTCCGCCTTCGGCCCGTTGAGCCGGATGGCGAGCACATCCCAGAGCTGGGAAGTGCGCAGCGCCGCCAGCGTCTCGCGCGGCATGGGCGGACGCGCCGGCACTTTCGGCATGCCCTCGCGCAATTCCTGCGCGCCGAAGAGGTAGGCATTTCGCCAAGTAGCGCTCTCCGCGGCATAACCGAGCTGCTCGAGGGTATCAGCCAAGAGCGCGCGCGCCGCCGCATTGCCGGGCTCGGCGAAGACGAGATGGCCGAGGGCTTGCGCGACAAAGCGAAACTCGCCCTTGTCGAAATCCGTCCGGGCCCGCGCCAGGATGGCGTCCGCACCACCCATGTATTCGACATACTTCCTGCCCGACTCGACCGGCGGGAGCGGATCGAGATTGACCGGATTGGCGTCGTACCAGCCGAGGTATTTCTGGTAGATAGCCTTCACATTGTGCCGGATGTGGCCGTAATAGCCGCGGCCGTGCCAGGCACCCTCCAGGCTCTTCGGCAGCTGGATCGTCTCGGCAATTTCCGCGGCGTTCAAGCCGTGGTTCATCAGGCGGATGGTCTGGTCATGAGCGAACTTGTAGAGATCGCGCTGCTGCCGGATCATCGTTCCGATGCGCTCGCGCCCCCACACGGGCCAGTGGTGCTGGCCGCACATCGCTTCCGCCTTGCCGTCCCAGAGCTGCAGGGCCTCGCCCAGATACTTCGACCAGGCCAGGGCATCGCGCACGTCGGCGCCGCGGAACGGCAGCAGATTGTGGAAATTATGCGTGCAATTCTCGGCGAGGTTCAGCAGCTTGTAACGCGGCACGAAGAAGTGCATCTCCGCCGGCGCTTCGCTGTTCGGTGCCATCTGGAATTCGAAAGCGACGCCGTCGATCACGCGCGTGTCGCCGGTCGCCATGATCAGATCCGTGGGGCGCAGCAGCCCGGCCGACCCAGCCGCCATCGACTTGCCGAGGCCGCAATCGACCTGTCCGCGCACGCCCTTGGCAAGGAGAGGTCCGAACTGGTATTGCGCCCGGCGCAGCATCGCAGGCCCTGCGATGATGTTCTCGGAGACGGCGTGCTCCATGAACAGATTCGGCGCGATGATCGGCACGCTGCCGGTGGCGAGCGCATCCTCCTGCAGCACGCCGCGCGCGCCGCCCCAATGGTCCACGTGGGTATGGGTGAAGATGATCGCCGCGACCGGCCGGCCGCCGCGGTGCTTGAAATAGAGATCGAGCGCGGCGCGTGCGCCTTCGATCGAGGTCAGGGTGTCGACGACGATGACACCGCTATCGCCCTCGATCAGCGTCATGTTGGCGATATCGAGCCCGCGCACCTGGTAGACGCCGGGCACGACCTCGAACAGGCCGTGATGCATGTTGAGCCGCGACTGCCGCCACAGGCTCGGATTGACCGTGGGCGGCGCCTCTTCGGCGGACAGGAAGCCATAGGGCTTGAGGCTCCAGACCGTTCGCCCTTGCGGATTCGTGATCGTTGCATGCTCGATCGTGCCGAGGAAGCCGCGCGCGGCATCGTCGAAATCCCGTGTGTCGGAAAACGGCAGTGCGTTCAGCATCGCATCATGCTGCGCGATGACAGACGGCGACGCGTCCTTCGGCTCGCTGCTGGATTCCGTCATGTTGCTCCTCCCCGCCTGATGCACGGCATCTAACCGCATCTTGCGGTCGATTGCCATTGGAGGAGACGAAGGAAATGGAGCGAGATGCCTTCTCGCTTCCCCGCGAGGAGAGGGTCCACCGTCTAGGCAGCTACGCCTTCAACGGGCTCGCGCGATGCCGTGGCGTTGTCCGCCATCCGCAGCTCGCTGGCCAGCACGTAGCCGCCACGATTCTGCTTGGCCCGGTACAGCGCCTTGTCCGAGCGCGACAACAGCGCCTCTGCGGTTCGGCCGTCGTCCGGCGCGACGGCGACGCCGACGCTCGCACCGAGATCGATCACCTGTCCGTCAACCTCGTACGGCCTGCCGATCGATTGCACGATCCGCCGTGCCATCGCCTCCGCGTCGGACGCGGCGCGCTGCACCAGGACGAACTCGTCGCCACCCATGCGGATCACGAGGTCGTCAGGAGCGGCCAGCGCCTTGAGCCGTCCGGCAACCTGCTTCAGCAGCGCATCGCCGGCAGGGTGGCCGAACCGATCGTTGGCTTCCTTGAAACGGTCGAGATCCAGTGTATGGACGGCAACCATGCCGGCCGACAGCATCACGGGCAGATCCCTCGCCAGCACCGAACGATTGGACACGCCGGTCATCGGGTCGGAGCGCGCAAGCTGCTCGAACTGGCGCTTGAGCGTGATCTGGCTGATCGAGGCGTTGAAGCTGAGCCGAACCATCTCGAAGCTCGCGACCACGTACATCAGGATGAGGAGACCGAGCCCGACATGGCGGAGATCGGGTTGCATGAAGCTCACGATCGCGGCAGGCGCGGCGATCGCGGCGAGATCGAGCAGCGCCGCGACGGGACGCAGCGCCAGCCGCGCCACCACCCCGGCGCCGAAGCCGAAACCGATGCCGATCGCCATCACGGAGCAGAGCGCATCGCCCAGCACAATGCTGCGCGCGGCAAACACGCCGAGCACGAAGGCCGTTACCACGGTGCCGGCAATGTAGCGCCGTTCCCAGTGCACGGCCTCGGCCCGGCCGAGCCGTGGTGGAGCCGCGAGGCGGCGGCGAAATGCAAATATCTCGGCGAGACGAACAACCGCCACCACCACGCCGGCGACCGTCAGGTCGGCCGTCATCAAGTCACCGGTCTCGTAGGTCGTGATGGCGCCGACCATCGCCTGGCAGGCGGCCGCGAGAATGGTGGGCATCATCGTGCCGTGAAGGCCCGTGATGACTTCCAAATGAACGGCGTCCGAAATCGACGCCGGTCCGGATTCCATTCTGTTGAAGAACATGCCAGCTCCCATCCACTGGCATTTATCTACCGAAGACCCGTAAAGATGCGTTCGCTACTCAACGATCGCATTTGAGCGTGCGGATTTACCGCGCGTTAGCCATCTCTCGCCCAGGACGGGCGGAGACGCATGCTCATCGTCTCCGCCCCGCCACGCGGCGGCTACATGCCCAGCAAGCGAGGCAGCCACAAAGACAGGCCGGGCCAGTACGTCACCACCACGAGGAATCCCAGCATGGTCAGCAGCCACGGCCACACTGCCACCGTGAGCTCGGTGATGCCCATCTTGGCGATGCCCGAGGCGACGTAGAGGTTGAGCCCGACGGGCGGATGGCACAGCCCGACCTCCATGTTGACCGTCATCAGGATGCCGAAGTGAATGGGGTCGATGCCGAGCTTGACAGCGACCGGGAACAGGATCGGCGCCATGATCAGGATGATCGAGGACGGCTCCATCACGTTGCCCGCCATCAACAGCAGGACGTTAACGAGCAGCAGGAAGCCGATCCATCCCAGGCCCTGGTCGATCATCCATTGCGCCAGCGCCTGCGGGACGTTCTCGTAGGTCATCAGGAACGAGAACAGCACCGCATTGGTGATGATGTAGAGCAGCATCGCCGAAAGATTCGCCGATGACAGCAGCACGCGCGGCACATCGCGCAGCTTGAGGTCCTTGTAGATGAACACCGCGACGATGAAGGCATAGACGGCGCTGACCGCTGCCGCCTCCGTCGGTGTGAACAGGCCGCTGTAGATGCCGCCGATCACGATCACGATCAAGAGGATGCCCCAGATCGACTTGCGGAACGCATCGAGACGCTCGAGGAAGGTGGCCTTCCGCATCCGCGGATAGTCGTTGCGCCAGGCGCGATAGAACGTCGTGGCGCCGAGCAGCGATGCGAGCGCAAGGCCCGGTACGATGCCCGCGATGAAGAGCTTGCCGACCGAGCTGTTGGTGGACACGGCATAGAGAACCATCGGGATCGACGGCGGAATGAGGATTCCGAGCGAGCCTGACGTCGTGATCACGCCGGCCCCGAACCGCTTCGGAAAGCCTTGTGCAACCATTGCGGGCAGGATCACCGAACCGATCGCCACCACGGTCGCCGGAGAAGAGCCGGAAATCGCAGCGAACAGCGCGCAGGCGACCACGCCCGACAGCGCCAGACCGCCGTACCAATGGCCGACCAGCGACGTTGCGAAGGTGATCATTCGCCGCGCGACGCCGCCATGGGTCAGGAAGTTGCCGGCGAGGATGAAGAACGGGATCGCCATGATCTCGAAATTCTCGATACCGGTGAACAGCTTCAGCGCCACCGATTCCGTCCGGACATCGGTCAGCGTGAACATGAAGCTGAGCACGGTCAGGCCCAGCGCGATCGAGATCGGCATGCCCGTCAGCATCAACGAGAGCAGAAGCGCGAACACGATGAAGACACGCAGGCCCTGCGGCAGCGTGATGACGTGGGCCGCATGCGCAAAGCACAACGCAACGATCAGGACAGGCAGCAGCATCAGAATCCAGCCGAGCGGGCTGCGCTCGTCCCGGACGACCTGGCTGTGCGTGACCGGCGCCGGATGCACCGGATCCGCCTCGACGCCCTCGACGCCGGCCATGTCGTGATGCGGAAGCTCACCGGTGCGATAGAACGACCAGGCGACCTGCAGGAAGCGGAAGCACATCAAGGCGGAGCCGAGCGGGATGGTGAGATAGACCATCCACATCGGCGCTTCGAGGTCGTTGGACTGTTGGCCGCTCTGCCACATGTGGCTGACGAAGGCGGCCCCGAAATAGCCCACGATGGCGGTGAAGAGCGCGCCGCACAGAAGGCCGAAGGTGATGACGCGCCGGCGCGAGCCGCCGGGAAGGAGGTTGACGAGCACGTCGACGCCGACATGGATACCGGTCCGCACGCCGTAAGCGGCGCCGAACTTCGCCATCCAGATGAACATGTAGATGCAGAGCTCCTGCGCCCAGGAAAGGTCGAGCGCGGCAAGCCAGACGAACACCGCTCGCGCCGGAACGGCAAGGAAGGCCAGGTTGCGGGCCTCCGCCCATTTGGCGATGTCGATGGAGAGCCCGGCGCCGTAGCGGTGCAGCACCGCAACGAAGATGAGCGACGTCGCCGCCGCGATCATCGTCGCGATCAGCCATTCCTCGAGATGATTGAGCACCCGGTTCAGCGCACGCAGCAACTTCGTCCCCCCAGCGTTTGGCTCGTCCATTCAAGAGCGCAACGGCCGGGAGTGCGATCACCCCCGACCGTTGGCATTGTTGTTAGGACGCGGCCCGTCAGTTCATCTTGACGTCGAGTTCCTTGGCGACGAGATCGAGCACCTCCTGCCCGACCCGCCCCTTTGCCCATTTATAGGTCGGCTGCATCGCTTCTTGCCAGGCCTTGCGGTCGGCATCGGTGAGATAATGCAGATTGGTCTTGCCCGTCTTCTTGATCTCGGCCAGGGCGTCCTCGTTCTCCTGGCGCGCGATCGAGTTGGTGTAGTCGGTCGCCTCCGCCATCGCCTTCTCGAGCTGGGCGCGGATATCGGGCGGCAGGCCGGACCAGAATTTCGAGTTGACGATGACCGCATATTGCAGATGCGCGTGGTAGGACACGGTGATGTCCTTCTGCACCTCGTAGAACTTCTGCGTCAGATAGTTGGATGCGGTGTTCTCGCAGCCATCGACCACGCCGGTCTGCAAGGCCTGGTAAACTTCCGAGAACGCCATGATCTGAGGGATCGAGCCCATGATGCGAAGATATTGGTCGGCCACCTTCGATCCGGAGATACGGAACTTGAGGCCCTGGAAATCGGTCGGCTTCGCCAGCGGACGGTTGGCGGAGAGCATGTGGAAGCCGTTGTCCCAATAAGCGAGGCCGATGATGCCCTTGGCCTCGAGCTTCTGGAACAACCACTTGCCGATCGTGCCCTTCATTGCGTTGGAATAGGTCTGGTCGTCCTTGAACAGCCAGGGCAGGTCGAGCGCCTCAAACTCCTTGATCCCGAGCGGGGCGAATTTCGCGGTTGACGGCGCGAGCATTTGCACCGAGCCGAGCTGCAGCGCCTCGATCTCCTCCTTGTCCTTGTAGAGCGTGGAATTCGGATAGACTTCGACCTTGACCTTGCCGTCGGTATACTTCTCCGCGAGCTCCTTGAATCTCAGCGCACCCTTGCCCTTCGGGGTGTCGTTGGCGACAACGTGGCTGAACTTTATGACGATGGGGCTCTGAGCCGCGGCGATGCCGGGCGTCAAGAGAACAGCCGCGGCGGCGACCGCAACAAGCAGCTTGCGCATGAAGTACCTCCCAATAGCCTCCGAAGCCGGCTTCTTTTGTGCTTTTCAGGTCCGCAATGGCAGCAATCCGCTCCCCGGACAGCGAGACCCAAGCCGAACTTGCCGCAGCCAAGCTAGCTTGGCGACCGCTATATGCGCAACCCGGCGTTCGCCCGCGTCCAATGGAACGAGCACTTATGCCGCATTGCGGCAGGGCCGTCAGCCTTTGCGCTGCGCAACCATGAAGAGACGGCGGAACGGGAAAAGCGTCTGTCCCGCCGCATTCTTCGGGTAGGCCTCGGCGACCCGCGCTCCATAAGCGGCCTCGAACGCGGCCTTCTCCTCGCCCTGCAGGACGTCGAGATAGCGTGTCAGCCAGGTCCCCTTGGTCCATTCCTTCACGGGGTTCTCGCCTTCGAGCACTTGAAGATATTCCGTCTCCCAGATGTCGATGTTGGCCGACATCGGCGCAAGCAGATCGTGATAGAAGGACGGCCCCTCGACCGGCGGCGGGGTGACGAGGTGCTCGACCTTGGACCGCCACGGACCATTCAACGCCGTCTCGCCGATCAGCACATGCGAGGGCGCGGTGAAGTTGCGCGGCATCTGCACCGCGAGCATGCCGCCGGGACGCACCTTCTCCATGACCGACGGGAAGAGCGCCGCATGATTGGGCAGCCAGTGCAGTGCGGCATTGGAAAAGATCAAGTCATACTGCCCGGCGGGACGCCAATGGCCGAGATCCTGATGTGACCATTCCACGTCAGGCGCGGCCTTCCGGCCCGCGTCGACCATCTCGGCCGAGCCCTCGACACCGACCACGCGTGCATCAGGCCAGCGCTCCTTGATCAGCTTCGTCACGTTGCCGGCGCCGGCGCCGAGATCGGCGATCGCGCGCGGCGCAAAATCCGGAATCCGCATCAACAGATCGACGGCAGGCCGGAGCCGGTGGCCGGCGAACTTCAGATATTGCTGCGGATCCCAGACCATCGCTCGCGCCTTTTTCTTTCGTGTTTCCCTCACTGGGACTCTTGATTACCATTGCTCGTCCCCGCCGGGCAATTCACCCCGGCCGGGACAGGGCAGCAGCGCAACAGGCGAAAGCCAGGCAAGGAAGAAAGCGCGCGACCGGCCGGCCTTGATTCACGTTTCCAAACACTATTGCGCCGCACGAGGAGTTGAGGCATCGACAGCGTTGATCTGCATCAAGAGAACGGTGGAGCACTTGCAGGATCCTCGCTCGCCATCGGCGGGCCGACTCGAGACTGCCAGCATCCGGCTTGAGTGCTGGTCTGTCGGCGATAGCGCTGCCGGCGCATGCCGGTCGGAGCCGTGCGGTGACATTGCAGAGGCGGTCAGCATTCTAAACCTCGTCACAATCCGCATGGCGAACGGCCCTTGGAGTGCGCGGTGAGCGGTTGGACGCGTTGGGTGCCGGGGATCGAGACGCTTCGCCACTACGAAGCTGATTGGCTTCGGAACGACGTATTCGCTGGCCTCGTGCTGGCGACCATGCTTGTCCCGGTCGGAATTGCCTATGCCGTGGCGTCTGGCCTGCCGGGCATCCACGGCCTCTACGCAACCATCGTCGCTCTCCTGGCCTACGCGGTGTTCGGTCCGAGCCGCATCATCGTGCTCGGACCCGACTCGGCGCTGGCAGCTGTCATCCTCGGTGTCATTGTCCCCTTGTCCGGTGGTGATCCGGTCCGCGCCGCAATGCTTGCCGCCATGATGGCGCTCGTTTCAGGAGCTGTGCTCATTGTGGCCGGCATCGCGCGATTGGGCTTCGTAACCGAGCTTCTCTCGAAGCCGATACGGTATGGCTACATGAACGGGATCGCGCTGACCGTCCTGATCAGCCAACTGCCAAGGCTGCTCGGTTTCTCGATCGAGAGCGAAGGGCCGCTGAGAGGCCTGTGGGCGATCACCATCGGGATCAGCGGCGGCAAGATGAACTGGGCTGCATTCACAATCGGACTCGGCACGTTGATGGTGATCCTGCTGCTCAAGGAGAGCAAACGACTGCCGGGAATCCTGATTGCCGTCGTCGCAGCGACCCTTGTCGTCGCACTATTTGATCTCGGAAGCGGCCATGGTGTGGAAGTCTTGGGCCCACTTCCGCAGGGTCTGCCGGCGTTCTCCATTCCCAGGATTGGTTACAGCGATCTGATCCCGGTTCTGACCGGCGGGTGCGCCATCGCTCTCGTTTCGTTCGCCGATACCAGCGTGTTGTCGCGAACCTACGCTGCGCGATTCGGCGATAAAGTCGATCCGAACCAGGAGATGGTGGGTCTCGGCTCGGCCAATCTGGCGACTGGTCTGTTTCAGGGCTTCCCCATCAGCAGCAGTTCATCGCGCACGCCAATTGCCGAGGCCGCCGGCGCGCGCACCCAGCTGGCGAGCATCGTCGGCGCGCTCGTCATCGCCTTCCTTCTGCTGTTTGCGCCGAATCTGCTGCAGCACCTGCCGCACGCCGCATTGGCAGCGGTGGTGATCTCAGCCGCAATCAGCTTGATCGAGATCAGCGATCTCAAGCGAATCTACCGAATCCAGCGCTGGGAATTCTGGTTGACTGTGCTGTGTTTCGTCGGCGTCACCGTGCTCGGCCCGATCCCGGGAATCGGCCTTGCCATCGCCGTGGCCATTGCGGAGTTTCTGTGGGATGGCTGGCGTCCGCACTCCGCGATTCTGGGGCGGGCACACGGCGTCAAGGGCTATCACGACATCACGAGATATCCCGATGCCCGGCTGATCCCGGGACTGGTCCTGTTCCGCTGGGATGCGCCGCTGTTCTTCGCCAATGCCGAGTTCTTCAAGGAGCGAATTCTGGCCGCCGTCGCGACATCGCCAACACCTGTGCGCTGGTTGGTCGTCGCCGCCGAACCGGTCACGAGCGTCGACGTCACCGCTTGCGATACCGTTGCAGAACTGAACGAGGCGCTCCGAGCCATGGGCATCGAACTCTGCTTTGCCGAGCTCAAGGACCCGGTGAAGGACAAGCTGAAACGATTTGGTTTGTACGCCCAGGTCGGCGAGGCCCACTTCTTTCCGACCATCGGCTCAGCCGTTTCGAGTTACCTGGAAACGAACAATGTCGCGTGGAGGGACTGGGAAGACGAGGTCGAGGTTGGTCGTAGCATCGGATAGTGACGTCGAGCCGGCCACAGGCAACAAGCGAGTCATTGCTGAAACGTGCGGGCGCGCACTCCCAGGCTTCAGGGGAACATGGGCCCAATCCGGTCGTTGCTCCCGCTCCACTGGAGGAAAGTTCATGGCCAAGAAATCGCTCGCCGATACCTCAAGGGAAATGGCCGGAATCGACATCGCCATTCTCTCGACCCACGCCGAGAACGGCGAGATTGCGAACCGTCCGATGAGCAACAGCGGCGACGTCGCCTACGCCGGCACCTCGTATTACTTCACCTACGAACAGGCGCGGACGGGATCGGACATTCAACGAAATCCAAAGGCAGCGCTCGGATTCTCATCGGAGGCGGGGCTTAAGGCGGCCCTCCAGCAGCACTGGACGAGCGATCTCGACAAATGGTTCGACCACGGCATCGATGCGCAGGGCCTCGTCCTGATCACGGTCAGAGCCAACCGCATGACCTATTGGAAAGGCCGTGAAGAGGGGGAGGTCGAGCTCTGATCGGCCCCGGTCATGCGGCGAATTCTTGATTGGTTCTTCCGGAACCGCGAAACCGGCGCCATCACCGTCGCTCAGTGGCCCAACCTCGTTCTGTGGATCGTCATCGTCGCGGGAATTCTGCTCTGGATATGGCCGTCCGCAGGCAAGGCCAGCCTCGCCTTGACGATCGTCGTAAAGGGCGGGCTCATCATCTGGGGCGCCGACGAGATCATTCGCGGCGTGAACCCCTGGCGACGCTGTCTCGGCGCTGCCGTTGTGCTCTATGAGCTCATGACGCTTCTGCCGTGAATCCCGGAAAATGATCGAGGACGACGAGAGATGTGCAGCCGGATCCCAATCGCAATTGGACCGGTGCAAGTCTGCTTCGTTAGAAGCGGACATCGAGCGCTCGCCTGCCCTGCTCCTTCGTCACCATAGCATCCTGCCAGTGTTTTGCCCGACGGGTCAACTTGACCGCTGCCGCGGATCTGGGCGCAACGCGGTTCGAAAGCTCCTTGTCCATCAAGAAGCACCTACTGTGCATGGGGTTGTTTTTCGACTTTTGTCTTGACCCTTGAAAGAAATGCAACCGGTGGCATTCGCCCGCCCGTCCCTGCGACAATGCCAAGCTTGCCGCCAATATCGCGCGTCGACTTACCTTCGGCGGTCGCCGTCGCGGCAGCCCGAGGCGCATTGCCTAGCTTCGCGCATGCACAGCATGCAAGCATATGCCTGTGGAAGACGAGCTGGCCGTAGTACATGCCGGAAGACCCCTATGGCCACGTCGCCGGAGCAACGCGCGAAAGCAATGACAATCACGTTACCTGCCGCGGCGCGCGAGCCCGACCAGCCGACCGCCGATGGCCTCCCCACCGGGCAGCGGCGCTGGGCTATCGCCGCGATCTTCACGGCGCTCGCGCTGGCCTCGCTCGACACCGCGATCGCCAACATCGCCCTGCCCGCCATCGCCGCCGATCTGCGTGTCACGCCGGAGCAGTCGATCTGGGTCGTCAACGTCTACCAGATCGCGCTGGTCGCGACGCTGCTGCCGCTCGGAGCGCTCGGCGAGATCGTCGGGCATCAGCGCATCTATCTCGGCGGCCTGATCCTGTTCACCGTCGCGTCGTTGTTCTGCTCGGTGGCATGGTCGCTGGACAGCCTGCTCGTCGCGCGCACGCTGCAAGGCCTGGGCGCGAGCGGCGTCATGAGCGTCAACACGGCCCTGGTGCGCCACGTCTATCCGGGCCGGATGCAGGGCCGTGGCTTTGGCCACAACGCGCTGGTGGTCGCGACGGCGTTCACGGTCGGCCCCTCGGTCGCCTCCGCCATCCTCGCGTTCGGGCCATGGCCGTGGCTGTTCGCCGTCAACATTCCGTTCGGGCTGATTGCGATCTGTATCGGCTTTGCGATGCTACCGAAGACGCCGCGCGCCGGTCACGGGTTCGATCTGCTCGGCGCGGTCCTCGCCGCCGCCTGCCTCGGCTTGTTCATCACGGGCATCGGCAGCGCCGCGCACAACCTCTCGCCGATCGTCGTGGGCGCCGAGTTGATCGCCGCCCTCGTGCTCGGCTTCATCCTGACGCGCCGCCATGCCGATCATCCGGCGCCGATGCTGCCGATCGACCTGTTCAGCCGGCCGATGTTCGCGCTGTCGGCAGCAACGGCCGTTTGCGCCTTCGCAGTCCAAGGTCTCGCCTTCGTCTCGCTGCCGTTCTATTTCGAGGACGTGCTCGGCCGCTCGCAGGTCGAGACTGGCTTCTTCATGACACCATGGCCGCTGGTGGTCGGCATCATGGCCCCGATCGCGGGGCGCCTGTCCGACCGCCATGCGGTCGGCCTGCTCGGCGGGATCGGCCTCGTGCTGCTCGGCGTCGGCATGGCGCTGCTCGCGATGCTGCCCCCCAATCCTGCGATTCCTGACATCATCTGGCGGATGGTGATCTGCGGGATGGGGTTCGGCTTCTTCCAGGCGCCGAACATGAAGGCGGTGATGTCAAGCGCGCCGCAGCACCGCAGCGGCAGTGCCTCGGGCATCGTCGCCACTGCGCGCCTGACCGGGCAGACGACTGGAGCCGCGCTCGCCGCCGCCTGCTTTGCGCTGGCCGGACACGGCGGCGCGACCTTGGCGCTGGCGCTCGGCGCAGGCTTTGCCGCGCTGGGCAGCGTGATGAGCTTCTTGCGGCTCGCGGTGAAGTAGGCCCGATCTGCGTGCTCCAGCGCCGGCCATCACGGCGCTTTCTGCGTGATGGGATGGCTCACGACGGACGCGGCATCGAGCGGCTCGCAAGTGATCGTCCGTTGAAACCTTGGCGGTCCCTTCCAGCCCGCGGTCTCGCTCAGCGGCACGAACGTACTTCCTTGCGGCTTCAGCACGATCGGCTCCGACTTCAAACAGAGATCGGGAAACGCGATGCCATGGCCCTCGCCTTGAATGAACCGCCCGACCAGCATCTGGGATGCCCGCATCCGCGTGGCCGGCGAGGCCCGCATGGTGCGCTCGGGGTCGAACGCGCGGTAGCACGGCCAATCGGTGCGGTCCGGTTCGAACTCGTAGACGATCCGGCATACCGCTCCCGCCGATTTCACGAAGGGCGTATTCGAGGGGGCAGCGGCATCACGCTCGAATACCAAAGTCTGGAGCGTCAATGCCTCCGTCGTCGCGGAGACGGGCTTGCCCGGTTCGACCGCGATCTCTCCACGCGAGAACACGAGCCTGGTCTTGGGTCGCGCGTCGCGGGTCTCCACCACCAGCATCGGCCTCTGGGCCCAGGAGCGGTCCAGGTCCACTTCGCCGTTACTCATCATCAGCTGCACATTGCCGACGGAAGGGTTGTCCTTGGCGAAATCGATCATGCGAAGGTGCACGCTCGACTTCGCCGCCTCAAGGCTCAGGAATCGCAAATCGTCCACCTTGCGCGTGATCGGCATCATCGGATCGAAGCGATCGTCGATGTCGAACCGGACGATCTTCTTCAGCTTGGCCGAGAGGGGCCCTCGATCGACGGGCGGCGGTGCCACGTCGATCACCAGCAGCGCGCCGTCCGGCGAAAAGGTATTGCCAAAGGCGCGCTGCCAGGCCGCAGTCAGCGGCGAGTCCGTCCGCTGCGCGAGGTCCCGCGCGAAATAGATCTGCTGTCCCCGGCGAACCAGCGGAAAGTTCTGAAATGCACCGAGCCCCGCGCCGTCGCGGACCTCCGCTTCGGGGAAGGTGACGCATTTGGACCGGTCGTCGCCGGCCCCCTCGACCTTCCTGGACGCGGAACGCGAACAAAAGCTCAGATCGAGCTCCCTCGTCTTCTGCGGGCTGATCGACGTCGCATAAATGATGTCAGGACTGCCGGGTACTTCCATTGGAAGCGGAGAGCTCGCGAACATGTCGATCTCCACGCGGGTGAGCGATGGCCCCGCATCGGCGGAGCAGAGATCCCGGATGGGTGAAGTATTGGTGAGGAGACGCGCAGCATCGGCGCCGACGATGCAGGATACGCTGTTCTCCGAGTTGTTCCGGCTCATCCAGATCAGATGGTCCCTGCCCGTTCCATCGACCAGGAGATGCGGAGCCGCGTGCCGCCGGCGAGGTGGCAACCAGACCGGCATGGTTTCCGTAAGCATGGGCACGCGCCTGAGCAGCACGTCCGGCAACCGCGTCACGCCGACCGAGCGCAGCTCAGCGCTGACGGCATTGGGATCGGTGGTCCAATCGAGAATGGGAACTTTCGCGCAGGTGATGCAGGTTACCGCAAGATTGGAACGAAGGTTCTCGAACATGAGAATGACCTGATCAGGGTCACCGGCGTATTTGGCCGGCACAATCGCCTTGAAGGGATGACCGACCACGCGGCTGACCTGAAACCCGTTCGACCGCGACGGGTCCGAGTCGAATTCGAAATAGGTCGATCGATCCCAGCCGCGATAGGCTTCGTAGCCTCCGAGGCTCACACCGGCCAGCACCAATTTGGAATCGGACTGGCAACGCGCCGCACCGCTGTCATGACTGCCGGTGCGAATGTAGACGCAGAGCCGAAAAGCCGCATTCTGCAGAATGCGATCGCAATCGTTCTGGTTATAGCCATAGGTCGCAAGGCCATGCCGATAGCACAGGTCGTGGAAGACGCAGGCCTGCCTGAAGCGCTGCAGGACGAGATGGCGCTTCTGGCGGGAATCCCCCTCGCTATCGAACAATATGTTGGCCCAGGGTGGCAGGCTGCAATTCAAGCCTTCGCCGCTGCCACCAATGGTGCTGACGACGTCCGGCCCCGATTGAAAGGCAGTGACGGTGGCGGGCATCTCACCGTCCGTGATGTCCTCGACGTTCTTGTAAATGGAATCGGTGATGAAGGAAGGCAGATAGGTGAGGACCAGCGCGGCCAGGACAATCAGTGCAATCGACCAGCGGACCACCTTCGTGACCATGGCTCAACCCCGCGAAAGCTAACCTGGCAATGACGTCAGTCGCAACGGCGGACGAACACAAAGCAGCGCGGGTCAGTTCAAATACCCCGCTCGGAACTTTCCGGGCCCCCGAAATCACGGCAGGCCCAATGTCGCCTCGATGACGATCAGCTTAGGCTTGTCCGGCTGTCAAGCGGGGATCTCACACATGACAACCAGTTTGGCCGCCGGCGCCTCAAGGCGCCGCCGGCGATCGCTATCGACTTTGCGGATGTCAGGCCAGATGTCGCTCTTCGGCCGGGCCTGCAGCCACGATGGGATTCGGCACGTGCTCGTCCAGCGCCGCCAAGCGCTCATCGATGGCCGCGATGACCTTGCGCGAGAACGGCCCGAGATGCGCATAGGCCGCGATCATCTGCACGGCAATGCGCGCAGACGAGGTGTCGCGCTTGGCGCAGTTCATGAAAGTCTGCCAGAGCGGCCCCCGCGCCTCGGGAAGGGCGGTGACCACCTTGTGCACGGTTTCCATCGCCCCGAGCTTGGAGCGGATATCTCCTTCGGCGAGCTCGGAACGCTGCCTGGAGCGATCGAGCAGCGTCATCAGGCGGTCCACGCGTCCCGCATAGGCAGCCGGGCTGTAGACGTGCTCGAGCACCCGCTTGTAATCCATCAGAATGTCGCGCAAGGGGCGGACCGGATCGAAGTTGATGCCGGCCGTGCACTGATCGGCGCCGATGGTCGGCGCCACGTCGTGGCCGGCATGCAGCCGCCCCTCACGCTCCAGCCGGCGCGTGAGCTGCGTGTTCGGCAAAGCATAGAGCAGGCCGACCATGGCGACGGGAATCGCCGCCTCCTCGATGAATTCGATCATGGCCTCCGCCATCGAGACCTTCTCGTTGTCGAAGCCGACGATAAAGCCCGCGGTGACGAGCATGCCGGCGGCGTAGATCTTGTGGATGCTCTCGGCGATATTGCGCCGCGTGTTCTGCTTCTTGCGCATCGCGATGAGCGTCGCAGGGTCCGGACTTTCGATGCCGACGAAGATGCCGAAGAAATTGGCCGCGCCCATCAAATCCAAGAGTTCCGGATCGTCGGCCAGGTTGACCGAGGCTTCCGTGGAGAATTCGAAGGGATAGCCGTGCGTCCGCTGCCATTCTGCGAGTTGCGGCAGGAATTGCCGCAGCGACTTCTTGTTGCCGATGAAATTGTCGTCGACGAAGTCGAGATGGCCGCGGTAGCCCATCTGGTAAAGCGTCTCGAGCTCCACGAACATCTGCTCGATCGTCTTGGTCCGCGGCACGCGCCCGTAGAGCTCGATGATGTCGCAGAATTCGCAGGTGAAGGGACAGCCGCGTGAATATTGCACGCCGAGATAGAGATAGTCTTCGAACTTGAGCAGATCGAAACGCGGCACTGGCGTCTTGGTGACGTCGGCCTGGAATTTCGGGGCGGTGAAGGTGCCGGAGCGCGCGCCGCTTTCCCAGGCCGCGATGAAATCGTCGATGACGCTCTCGGCCTCGCCGAGCACCCGAAAGTCGGCCCGTTCATAGAGATGCGGGCTCGACGTTGGATCGGGACCGCCGACGACGACAGGCTTGCCGGCCGCGCGGCAGACCTCGATCAGGCGCAGCGTATCGGCCTGCTGCGGCATCATTCCGCCGGTGAAGACGACATCGGCCCAGGCGAGATCCTCCTCGCCGAAGGGTGCCGTGTTGCAATCGATCAGCCGGACCGTCCAGCTCTTGGGCAACATCGCGGCGACGGTGATCAGGCCCAAGGGGGCGGCGGGTCGCTTGACGCCCATGACTTTGCAGGATTCGCCGAAGGTCCAGAAGGACTCCGCCGAGAACAGCGGGTAGAGCATCAGTACGTTGCAGGGACTCGGCACGTTCATGGAACTCCTTTTGCGTCGGCGCAGTGTATCAAAGCGCTGGCGTCTTGCATCCCGGCAAAAGGGACAAACTGTCGCCGCTGCACCTGGGTGATCGGGTCGGGAACCCACCCCTTCGCGACCTGGCGTCGCCTGAAGCCGCGGATTGGCGTCCATGGAAGAGCCGCCAACCCGAATCGATAGCAAAGGGATGAGGCAAGACAGCGGCCCGGTCCATCCTTCCGCGCGGCCGGGCAATGCATTCCCGGCTACCCGCGGAGTGTTGATTTGAACGGCTCCAGGTTGCCGGACAGATTGCGCCCCTGAGTTCAATCGGTGGATTGGGCCAATCAGGGGACTTGCGATGGCAAACCTAACAATCAACGGAAAAACCTTCACCCTCGACGTCGAGCCGGATACGCCGCTGCTCTGGGCGATCCGCGAGAATGCAGGCCTGACCGGCACCAAATACGGCTGCGGCATCGCACAATGCGGCGCCTGCACCGTTCACCTCGATGGCGTGGCGATGCGCTCCTGTGGAATCTCGGTCAGCGAGGCCGAGGGCAAGAAGATCACCACGATCGAAGGGCTCGCATCCGGAGATTCGCTGCACAAGGTGCAGGAAGCCTGGATCGCCCAGGACGTGCCGCAATGCGGCTATTGCCAGAGCGGCATGATCATGGCGGTAGCGGCGCTGCTGAACGAGAAGCCGAAGCCGACCGACGCCGATATCGACGAGGCCATCACCAATATCTGCCGCTGCGGCACCTTCCAGCAGGTGCGCGAGGCGATCCACATGATCGCAAGCGCGTAGGGAGCCGCTCATGAACAAGCACGTCTCTCCCAGGATGAACCGTCGCGCTTTCGTGATTGGAAGCGCCACCCTCGGTGCCGGCCTCGCAATCGGCCTCGACATTCCCTTCGGCGGCCCCGCCGTGGTGCGCGCCGCCGACGGCTCGCCGGAGATCGGCGCCTGGGTCGTGGTCAGGCCGGATGACACGGTAGTGATCCGCATCGCCCGCTCCGAGATGGGCCAGGGCTCGCTCACCGGCCTCGCTCAGCTCGTCGCAGAGGAACTCGAATGCGACTGGACCAAGGTCACGACCGAATATCCGACTCCCGGCCAGAGTGTCGCCCGCAAGCGCGTCTGGGGCGATTTCTCGACCGGAGGCAGCCGCGGCATCCGCTCCTCGCAGGACTATGTTCGCAAAGGCGGCGCAACTGCGCGCGTGATGCTGATCCAGGCCGCCGCCGATGCGTGGAAAGTGCCGGCGTCCGAGTGCACGGTGTCCAGCAGTGTCATCACCCATACGCCGTCGGGCCGGACAACGACCTACGGCAAGGTCGCAGAGGCCGCCGCCAAGCTGGCTCCGCCGCCGGATGTCAAGCTGAAGGATCCGAAGGACTGGAAGCTGATCGGCAAGGGTGTGAAGCGGCTCGACACCGTCGACAAGACCACCGGTGCCATGATCTACGGCGCCGACGTCAAGCTGCCGGGCATGCTCAATGCCGCGATCAAGGATTGCCCGGTGTTCGGCGGCAAGCTGAAGAGCTTCGACGAAGCCAGGATCGCCGGCATGAAAGGCGTCAAGAAAGTGGTCAAGGTCGGCGATACCGCGGTCGCGGTCGTTGCCGATACCTGGTGGCACGCCAAGACCGCGCTGGACGCGTTGCCGATCGCCTGGGACGAGGGCGATAACGCCAAGGTCTCCAGCGCGTCGATCGCGAAGTGGCTGGCCGAGGGCCTCGAGGATTCGCAGCCGGCCTATGTCGGCAACAAGAACGGCGATGCCAAGGCGGCGATCGCCAGCGCAGCCAAGAAAGTGGAAGCCGTCTACTCCTATCCCTACCAGAACCACGCCACCATGGAGCCGATGAACGCCACCGCGCTCTATACGGCAGACAAATGCGAGGTCTGGTGCGGCACGCAGAATGGCGAGGCGGCTTTCGCGGCTGTGCTGGAGGCGTCCGGCCTGCCGGCCGGGAAGTGCGACGTGCACAAGGTGATGCCGGGCGGCGGCTTCGGCCGGCGTGGCCAGACCGACTATGTCCGCCAAGCGGTCATGATCGCCAAGCAAATGCCGGGCACGCCAATCAAGCTGTTGTGGTCACGCGAGGAGGACATGGCGCATGGCCGGTATCACCCGATCAGCCAGTGCAAGATGACGGGCGCGCTCGATGCCAACAATAATCTCGTTGCGCTGCACTACCGCCTGTCCGGGCAATCGATCCTGTTCTCGCTTCGCCCGGAGGCGCTGCAGAGCGGAATGGATCCCATCGCATTCCAGGGCGTGGCCCAATCCGGAGAGGCCGCGTTCGGCTATTCGGTGCCGAACCTGCTGATCGAGCATGCGATGCGCAACCCGCACGTTCCGCCCGGCTTCTGGCGCGGCGTCAACGTCAATCAAAATGCGATCTACATGGAATGCTTCATGGATGAGCTGGCCCATGCCGCAGGCCAGGACCCGCTCGAATTCCGCCGCAAGCTGATGGGCAATCACCCCAAGCACCTTGCGGTGCTCAATGCCGTGGCCGAGAAGATCGGCTGGGACACGCCGGCGCCGCAGGGAGTCTATCGCGGCATCGCGCAGGTCATGGGCTACGGGAGCTATGTCGCGGGCGCCGCCGAGATCTCGGTGACAGATGGCAGCAAGATCAAGGTGCATCGCATCGTCGCCTCCACCGACCCCGGCTACGTCGTCAACCCGGCGCAGGTGGAGCGGCAGATCGCGGGATCCTTCGTCTATGGCCTCTCCGCGCTGTTCTACGGCGGCTGCACCGTCAAGGACGGCAGGATCGAGCAGACCAACTTCGACACCTACAACTCGATGCGCATCAGCGAGATGCCGAAGGTCGAATCGGTGATGGTGCCGAGCGGCGGGTTCTGGGGCGGTGTCGGCGAGCCGACCATCGGCGTCGCGGCCCCGGCGGTACTCAACGCGTACTTCGCGGCGACAGGCAAGCGCATTCGCTCGGTGCCGCTGCGCGACCAGAACATCACCTTCGCATAACAAGAGCTGCGGCGGCCACGACGGGCCGCCGCAGCATTTTCCGGACAAGGCTCATGAATGCGCCGGTGACACGACGGAATGCCGTCCTCGGCATAGCCGTCGCGGCCACATCGCTCGCCGCGCCTTCGATCCTGCGCGCGCAACCGGCGGGCCGGATCGTCGTAGTGGGCGGCGGCTTCGGCGGCGCGGCTTGCGCCCGCGCGCTCAAGCGCGCCGATCCAAAATTGGTGGTCACCCTGATCGAGCCGAACGAGACTTTCATCTCGTGTCCGTTCAGCAACGAGGTGATCGCGGGATTGCGCGAGATCGAGGCGCAACAATTCGGCTACGACAGGCTCGCCGCCGAAGGCATCGCCGTCGTCGTTCAGGCGGCCAAGATGATCGATCCGCACAAGCGGATCGTGACCACGTCAGATGGCGCCGCGCTGACATATGATCGCCTCATACTCTCGCCCGGCATCGATTTCCATCTCGATGCCCTGCCCGGCTATGACGACGCCGCATCGGAGACGATGCCGCACGCCTGGAAGGCTGGCGCGCAAACGCTTCTGCTGCGCAGGCAATTGGACGCGATGGCGGACGGCGGCACCGTCGCCATCGCAATCCCGGCCAATCCCTCCCGTTGCCCGCCCGCGCCGTACGAGCGCGCCAGTCTGATCGCGCATTACCTGAAGACGAAGAAGCCGCGCTCGAAGGTTCTGATCCTCGATGCCAAGGACAGTTTCTCCCAGCAGCGGCTATTCGAGAAGGCGTGGAAGGAGCTCTACGGCGACATGATCGAGCGCGTCGCGCTGTCGCAAGGCGGCCGCGTCACCTCGGTCGATCCCGCGACAAGAACCATCGTCACGGAGTTCGGCAATTACACCCCTGATGTCGCCAACGTCATCCCACCGCAACGCGCGGGACGCATCGCCGGGATCGCGGGCGCAGCGGATGCGACCGGCTGGTGCCCGATCGATCCTGTCACGTTCGAGTCGAAACTTGTCCCGAACGTCCACGTCATTGGCGACGCCTGCCTCGGCGGCGGCGTTCCCAAGTCGGCCTCCGCTGCGAGCTCGCAGGGCAAGGCCTGCGCTAACGCGATCGTCGGCCTGCTCGCCGGTCGTAAACCGGAGGCGCCACGACTCACAGGGGTCTGCTACAGCACCGTCGCGCCCGGCTACGGCTTCTCGCTCGCGGGCAACTACCAGCCCAGGGGCGACATCTTCGCCGAGGTCGAAGGCGGCGCTACCAGCCCGGTCGAAGCGCCGCGCGAGCTGCGCGCCCGCGAGGCGGCTGAAGCCGAGCGCTGGTTTCAGACCATCACGGCGGAGACGTTTGGCTAGGACATGATGAGACGAGCATGTCGGCATGAACGCGGTGCGCCCCCTTCCCCGCCTGCGGGGGAGGGTTGGGGAGAGGGTGTCTCCGTTCGCGAGACCCCCCAAGAGGAAAGAACCCTCACCCTCGCCTTCGGCTCGACCTCTCTCGCAAGCGGGAGCGGTAAGTGGAGTTCGCGGCGCCCCCATGCATCCCGTCCGATATCCGCGATTGCCGTATTTATTGCAGCCTGCCTCGCACTGTCATCAACCAAGGCGGCGGAACTCGTCCCCTACACAATCGTCGACGACGGCATTCCAGCCTCACTCACAGGCTCCCCCGGCGACGCCGCACGCGGCCGCGCTCTGGTGCTCGCGCGCGCCACGACCTGCATCCTCTGCCATTCCGGTCCGTTTCCGGAAACGCGGTTCCAGGGCGATCTCGCGCCCGACCTCGCCGGATCCGGGAACCGATGGACTGAGAGCCAGTTGCGGCTTCGACTGGTCGATGCCTCGAGATTGAATTCGGACACCATCATGCCGTCCTATTATCGCAAGGACGGCCTCGTCAGGGTCGGACGTAACTTCGCCGGCAAGCCGATCTTGTCGGCTGCGGAGATCGAGGACATCGTGGCCTTTCTTGCAACGCTTCGGGACTAGGATTGCCCATGCCGACCACGCGACGACGATTCCTCAGCCTTGCCGGTAGCGTGACGGCCGCGGGCACGATCCCGATCGTCACCCTGCGGCCGGTCGAAGCGACGCCGGCCATGCTCACCGCCGCAATCCGCAACGTCGTCGGTGAGGCGCAGTTGCGCACCGGCAAGGTCAAGCTCGACATTCCGCCGCTGGTCGAAAACGGAAACACCGTGCCGATGACGGTGAGCGTTGCGAGCCCGATGACCGCGGGCGATCACGTCAAGTCCATCCACATCTTCAACGAGAAGAACCCCCAGCCGAATATCGGCAATTTCTATCTTGGCCCCTCCTCCGGCCGAGCCCAGGTCTCGACGCGCATTCGGCTCGCCGACACCCAGAAGGTCGTTGCAATCGCGCGTCTCTCCGACGACACGTTCTGGCAAACCGCCGCCGACGTCGTCGTAACGTTGGCCGCCTGCACCGAGGAGATGAACTGATGGCCGCCCTCATCAACGTTCCGGCCAAAGCCAGGCGCGGCGACATCATCGAGATTCGCACGCTGACCTCGCACATCATGGAGACAGGCTTCCGCCACACCGTCGATGGAAAGCTGGTGCCGCGCGACATCATCACGACCTTTGCCTGCCGTTACAACGGCACGGAGATTTTTCGAGCTGATCTGTTTCCGGCGATCGCGGCGAACCCATATTTGTTGTTCTTCACGGTGGCCAAGGAGAGCGGCAAGCTGGATTTCGAATGGGTCGGCGACAACGGCTATTCGTCGACTGCATCGGCGTCGATTATTGTCGAATGAGCCTCCGGCGCGCGATAGCGGCGGCCACATTGTTCGCCGCAGCTCCTGCCCTGCTCGCTGGTGAAATTCCACCGGATGCACGCCGCTCCGGCTACGCCTTCATGGGCCTGGAGACGCGCGCCATGCAGGATGACGACACCAGCAACCCCGGCATGCTGTTCGTGCTCGACGGCGAAGCGCTCTGGACGAAGAAGACAGGGGTGGCCGACAAGGCCTGCGCGGATTGTCATGGCGATGCGCGCAGCAGCCTGAAAGGCATTGCGGCTCGCTATCCCGCCTTCGACAAGGCGCTTGCGCGCCCCGTCGCGCTCGACCAGCGCATCAATCTCTGTCGCACCAATCATCAGCAGGCAACGCCGCTGCCTCACGAGAGTCGCGACCTTCTGGCGCTGTCCGCTTTCGTCGCCCATCAATCACGTGGCACTCCGATCAGCGTCGGCGAAGACCCCCAGGTAAAACCCTTCATCGACCGGGGCCGCGCGCTTTTCACACAGCGGCAGGGCCAACTCAACCTCGCCTGCACCAACTGCCACGACGACAACTTCGACAAACGCCTTGCCGGTGCGCCGATCACGCAAGGACAGCCGACCGGCTATCCGCTCTACCGACTGGAATGGCAGACGCTGGGATCCCTGGAGCGCCGACTACGCAGCTGCATGACGGGCGTCCGCGCCCAGGCCTATGACTACGGTTCGCCCGAGCTGGTCGCGCTCGAGCTCTACCTCATGTCGCGGGCGCATGGCCTGCCAATGGAGACGCCGGCGGTACGTCCCTGAACCAAAGCAGCCGGGACATCGCCCGGCCGTTTTGCGAGGCTTCCGATTCATCACTACTCCGCCGGCGCGGCCGTCATCTCCGGATGCGCGACGTAATGCTCGCTGGTGCCGAGCTTGCCGGCTGCGAACAGGCCGGCAGCCATCGCGGCGTAGGCCAGTGCGACCGCGGGCGTCACGCCGAAGCCGCCGCCGATGCCGACGGCCTCGCCGTGCATGAAGCCGAAGTAGGTCAGGATCGCCCCGACCAGCGCAAAGGCGGACGCTTTCTCGAAATCGCGTTCGATGATGAAGACGCCGATCGCACCGAGGATCAGCCCGCCGAGGATGGATCCCCCGCCCATCACCTCGAGGCCATGATAGAACACACCCTGCTGCGGCAGGGCGGCAATCGCGGCCGCCTTGACCGCGTCGGCCTTGTCGGCCGCCAAGCCTCCAACCGTGGCTGCTGCTGTCATGGTGGAGCCGAGCATCGTGTCGATCTGGAGCTTGGCCCAGGCGGCCAGATGCGGGGTCAGCGCCAGCACGATGGCGGGCGCGTGCTTGACCGGTGTGGTCTGGAACGCCTGCGCACCGATCAGCATGCCGATGTAGAGCAGGATCGGCGAGATCGCGACAACGGGTACGAGCGCCAGCAGCACCGAAATGATGCCGAACCAGGACAGCACGACCACCATGATGCCTGTCGCCGCGGAGTAGCCGATCCGACCTCCCATCGCCTTCCAGCCGGGATGGCCGATATAAACTGCGTTGATGAAGGGATTGCCCATCAGGCAGCCGATCAGGCTGACAACGCCATCCGCCGTCAGTACGCGCGTGGTCGGGTAGTCGTCGCCCGCAGCCTCCGCGCTCTCGACATTGTCCATGGCTTCGACGAGGTCATAGATGCCGAACGGAATGGCGGTGACCAGGATGATGCCGAGGAATTCGAAGCCGGAGAAGACATAACCCAGCGCTGGAATTGGCACCGAGAAGCCGAAATTGGCAAAGGCCGCGCCTACGCCTGCGATGCTCAGGCCGCCGAGGCCAAGGCCGAACAGGTTCGAGCCCCATGCGATGATCATGCCGACGGCGATGGCCACGAGGCCCGCTGGAATGCCGCGCCAGTATTTCACGCCGCCGAACCAGCTCACCAGGATGATGGCGAAGCAGATCAAGCCAATCTGCGGCGTCATGTACATTTCGAGCGCAGGCCGCATCGAAATGAAGGTGACGGAGACACCGGCCAGCGTACCGAGCAGCGCCGCTCGCGGGGTGATTCTGCGGATGAACGGAGCGATGAAACCGCCGATCATGAGAATAAAGCTCTGGAAGAACACCCAGACGAGGCCAGCCGACCAGCCCTTGAGCGGGTCACCGGTTTTCAGCGTGATCGGCAGCATGATCACGAAGGTAACGATGAACATGTGCGGCACGCTGACGCCGGACGGCAGCGCGCAGACGTCGTTGCGGCCGGTCTTCTGTGCCAGCCGGTAGGCAAGGTACGCGTAGTAGAAAGTCGACAGGCACATCATCAGCCCGAGCGCCGGCAGGATGCGGCCGAACACGAGGCTGTCGGGCATCTTCAGCACGAAGCGCAAGAGTCCCGTGAGCACCAGCATGTTGACGAGAATGTTGGTGCCGAAGCCGAAAAGCGCGTTCCAGTCGCCCGATGTCCAGAGCGCCGGCTTGAACCCGGACGCATCGATTTCAGACTTGCCGGTCGTCCCCGTCAATGTGCTCATGATGTTGCCCCCAAAGTGGTCGAACTCGTCATCGCCTCCAAGACTGCGGCTGAGCTCGCGACCCAGCCGAAGATGCCGCCCTGGGCCTTGATCATCTTCAGGCCCATCGCATGAAACTCGGGGAAGTAGGATGCGCAGCCGTCGGAGATGACGACGCAGCGATAGCCGCGGTCATTGGCCTCGCGCACCGTGGTGTTCACACACACTTCCGTCGTGACGCCGCACACCAGAAGATTCTCGATCCCGTACCTCTCGAGGACCTCGCCCAGCTCGGTGGCGTAGAAGGCGCCCTTGCCCGGCTTGTCGATCACGATCTCGCTGTCGAGCGGATACAGCTCGGGTATGATGTCGTGACCCGCCTCACCGCGGATGAGAATGCGCCCCATCGGGCCGGCATCGCCGATGCGGAGGCTCGGCGCACCGCGTTCGATCTTCGCCCTTGGCGCGTCGGACAGATCAGGCAGATGCCCCTCGCGCGTGTGGATGACCAGCATGCCGGCGTCGCGCGCCGCCGTCAGCACCGCGCCGATCGGCTTAACCGCGCGCGAAAGCTGGCTGACGTCGTTGCCGAGCGTTTCGCCGAAGCCGCCGGGCTCGAGAAAATCGCGCTGCATGTCGATGATGAGAAGCGCGCTCTTGGACCAGTCGAGCTCGATCGGCTCGGGCTCGGCGCTGATGACGCCCCTTGTCGGCTCGGGTGAGTTCAACATGACGCAGGCCCCGCGAGAACTCTCTTGATCGGAGTTCTGCAAGCGCCGTGCCATTGTGTACAATTACGATGGAGCGTCGGCGATGAGCGAATTTACTGTTTAGTCAGATGGTTATATCGACTGCCGACGTCTGCTTACTCCCTGTGCGACGGCTCTGCGACGTGCATTTGCCTACAGGATGGGCGGTCTCCGCCGCAATGCCGGGGCGCGCGGAGCGACGCCTCGCGCCTAGCGCCCTGCTCCATACAACTGCCGATACTCCTCCTCATACGGCGCATACGAGTCCTTCAGCGTCGCCATGTTGAGCAGCATGGTGGCGACCACCGCATTCGCCTTGTCGAACACGCGCGTCTTGACCCAGGCGCTTTCGGTGCGGCGACTGCCGGAGAGCGCGACCACCTCACGCTCAACTTCGTACTCCTCGTCCACAAAGAGCGGTCCCTTGACCAGACGGATCTCCTGATCGGCGAACAGGCCGACCGCCGGACCCTTGGCGGGTAGCGGATCGTCCTTGGAGCGATACTGGAACAGCACGCTCAGCATCTCCATCGGAATGATGGGCTTGCCCCACGGATTATCCGTGCCCGAGTAGTACGGCGAGTTCTCCGTGATGACGGCCAGCTTCTGCCGGAGGGAAAACGGATAGAGGTCGCCCATGTTCTGGTCGAAGGCCATGCGGACCGACTGGCGTTTGCCCGTCTTCGCCACCTTCACATCGCGCAAGATCACGGGATCCGTCAGCGGCTTGAGCTCGCCGAGACGCGTCTCGAGCGCCGTCGCAACCGGCGCATCGCCGACCGAGGCAGTACCGCGCAGCACCTCGGTGCCGTCGCGCTTGACCATCTGGATCTGGCACTGGCTGGTGCCCGGCAGCGGCTTCGACAGCATCGCCTGCACCTCCTCACCTTCGTAACAGACGCTGCGGTAATGCGCGGAAAGGCAACCCGTCTCGAACCAGGCACGTCCCCATAGCCGTTCCCCGAGCGGAGCGAACTGGCTGAAGTGGGTCGGCCCTTCGATGGTGCCGCCCTTGAAGCCGAGCTTCTGCGCGGTGGCGTCGTCGTGGATGGAGGCGTGCGCGTCGTAGATTTGCGCTTGCAGCATCTGCCGCGGCTTGCGCCACGGCCCGATCAGCGCCTCGGCGGTGTCAGTGATCTCGGCGTCGAATGCGTTTACGGTCATGGTGCTCTCCACAGTCAGCCATGAGTAGCAGGAGCGCCACGGATGCGGCCAGCGATATTGACTTCGCCGTTGCATGCTTTTGACTATCACAATTCGCGTTGCGCAGCCGCAGTCCCTTCCGCAGCGCAGCACCCCACGCCGAACGAGACGAGGATCTCTGAAATGACGCTGTTGCAAGTCGAGCTGGATGACAAATACCGGCTCGAATCGAAGCGGATCTTCCTGTCCGGCACCCAGGCCCTCGTTCGACTACCCATGTTGCAGCGCGAACGCGACCGGCTTCAGGGCCTCAACACCGGCGGCTTCATCTCGGGCTATCGCGGGTCCCCGCTCGGCATGTACGACCACGCTTTGTGGCGGGCGAAGGCGCACCTCCAGCAGCACGACATCGCCTTCGTCCCTGGCCTCAACGAGGATCTGGCCGCGACGGCGGTCTGGGGAAGCCAGCAGGTCGGGCTGTTTCCCGGCGCCAAGGTCGATGGCGTGTTCGGGATCTGGTACGGCAAGGGGCCCGGCGTCGACCGCTCGGTGGATGCGCTCAAGCACGCCAATGCGGCCGGCACCTCGCGTAATGGCGGCGTGCTGGCGCTTGCGGGCGACGACCACGGCTGCCAGTCCTCGACGCTGGCGCATCAGAGCGAGCAGGTGTTCGCGGCCGCGCTCATCCCGGTGATCAATCCGGCGACGCTCCAGGACTATCTCGATCTCGGCCTCTATGGTTTTGCGCTGTCGCGCTTCTCCGGCTGCTGGGTCGGGTTCAAGGCGATCAGCGAGACGGTCGAGAGTTCGGCCTCGATCTACAGCGATCCGGAACGCATTCAGATCAGGCTGCCCGACGATTTCGAGATGCCGCCCGGCGGCCTCAGCATCCGCTGGCCGGATCCGCCGCTCGAGGCCGAGAAGCGCCTGTTCGGCCCGAAGATGGCGGCGGTGCAGGCCTTCGCCCGCGCCAACCAGCTCGATCGCATCGTGCTCGATTCCAAGCCGGCACGGCTCGGTATCGTCGCGACCGGCAAGGCCTATCTCGATCTGCGCCAGGCTCTCGCCGACCTCGGCATCACCGACAAGGACGCGCAGGACCTCGGCCTTCGCATCTACAAGGTGGCGATGACCTGGCCGCTGGAGGAAAGCGGCGCCAAGCGCTTCGCCGAAGGTCTTCAGAACGTGCTGGTGGTCGAGGAGAAGCGCGGCTTCATCGAAGACCAGCTGATGCGCATCCTCTACAACGTCGATGCGTCCAGGCGCCCGACGGTCACAGGCAAGCGCGACGAGCGCGGTGCGCCGCTCCTGCCGAGCGAGGGCGAGCTGACGCCGACCATCGTTGCGTCCGCGCTGGTGGCGCGTTTGCGCAAGCTCGGGCATCACAGCCCGGTGCTGGAACAGCGTCTCGCCCGGCTGGAAGCGTTCGACCATCCTGTCACCACGAGCGCGCCGATCAAGCTCGCGCGGACGCCGTTCTTCTGCTCGGGATGCCCGCACAACACCTCGACCCGCGTGCCTGAGGGCAGCCGCGCCATGGCCGGCATCGGCTGCCACGGCATGGCCCTGAGCATGCCCACCCGCCGCACCGATCTGATCTCTCATATGGGCGCCGAAGGCGTGAACTGGATCGGCCAGTCGCCCTTCACCACCGAGACGCACATCTTCCAGAATCTCGGCGACGGCACCTACACCCATTCCGGCCTTCTCGCCCTTCGCGCCGCCTCCGCTGCCGGCATCAACATCACCTACAAGATCCTCTACAACGACGCCGTGGCGATGACCGGCGGCCAGCCGGCTGAAGGCGCCTTCAACGTCGCACAGATCGCACATCAGGTCTGGGCCGAGGGCGTCAAACGGCTCGCGATCGTCTCCGACGATCCGAGCAAATACCCGCAAGGCAACTACTTCCCGCAAGGTGCGACCATCCACCACCGCCGCGAGCTTGACGCCGTGCAGCGCGAGCTGCGCGACATCAAGGGCCTCACCGTCATCATCTACGACCAGACCTGCGCCGCTGAGAAACGCCGACGCCGCAAGCGCGGGCTTTATCCCGATCCGGCCAAGCGCGCCTTCATCAACGAGCTCGTCTGCGAAGGTTGCGGCGACTGCTCGCAGGCTTCCAATTGCGTCTCGGTGCAGCCGCTGGAAACCGAGTTCGGCCGCAAGCGCCAGATCGACCAGTCGAACTGCAACAAGGACTTCTCCTGCGTCGAGGGCTTTTGCCCGAGCTTCGTCACCGTGCATGGCGGAACGCTGAAGCGCATGAAGACCTCGGCGGTCGATTCCGGGCAGCTGTTCGCCGATCTGCCGCTGCCGCCCGCGCGAGAGCTCGACGGGCCCTACAACATCCTCGTCACCGGCATCGGCGGCACCGGTGTCATTACCATCGGCGCGCTGCTCGGCATGGCCGCCCATGTCGACGGCCGCGGGTGCTCGGCATTGGATTTCACCGGCCTGTCGCAGAAGAACGGTGCGGTGATGAGCCATGTCCGCATCGCGCCCAAGCCGGAGGACATCTCCGCGGTCCGTATCACCACCGGCGGGGCCGACGTCATCCTCGGCTGCGACATGATCGTCTCGGCAGGTCCTTCGGCGCTCAGCCGCGCCGAACGCGGCGTGACGAAGGCCTACATCAACGCCGATTTGCAGCCGACCGCGAGCTTCGTGCAGAACCCCGATCTCGATTTCGAGATGGGCACGATGCAAACCGTGCTGCGCGATGCCATCGGCGACAAGAACCTCGACATCATCGATGCCACGGGCATCGCCGCGGCGCTGATGGGCGACAGCATCGCCACCAATCCCTTCATGCTCGGCTTTGCGTTCCAGAAGGGCGCGATCCCGCTGTCGCTGGAGGCCCTGCTCCGCGCCATCGAGATCAACGGCGCCGCGATCGAGATGAACAAGCTCGCCTTCACCTGGGGCCGGCTCGCCGCCCACGACATGTCGCGGGTGCGCAGCGTGCTCCAGTTCAAGAGCCGCGCCTCCGCGCCGACGAAATCGCTCGACGACATCATCGCCACCCGCGCCGAGTTCCTGACCTCCTACCAGGACAAGGCCTATGCTAACCGCTATCTCACGGCTGTCGCCAAGGTGCGCAAGGCGGAGAGCGCCGTTTCGCCTGCCGCTACGGAGCTGACCGAGGCGGTCGCGAAGAACCTGTTCAAGCTGATGTCCTACAAGGACGAGTACGAGGTCGCACGGCTCTATACCGACGGCAGCTTTGCCAACAAGGTGTCGGAGAAGTTCGAGGGCGACTTCACGCTGAAGTACCACTTGGCACCGCCGATCTTCGCAAGGCGCGACAAGACGACGGGCCGGCTGCAGAAGCAGGAGTTCGGCAGCTGGATGATCCACGCCTTCCGCGTGCTGGCAAAGCTGAAGTTCCTGCGCGGCGGTCCGTTCGATCCGTTCGGCCGCACCGAGGAACGTCGGACCGAGCGAAAGCTGGTCGCGGACTATCTCAGCATGATCTATCAGCGAATCGCGGGCTTGAAGGCGGAGCAGCTCCCGCTGCTGACGCGCCTCGCGCGCGTGCCAGAGAGCATCCGCGGCTTCGGCCATATCAAGGAAGCGAACATCAAGCTGGCGGCCGCCGAGACGGCGCGGCTGGAAGCAGAGCTGGAGAACAGCCGCTTCGCAGCGGCGGCGGAGTAGCGGAGAGCGAAGGCGCTTGCGTTGCGGGGGGCCCTTGCGACGAAGCAATCCAGACTGCTTGCGCAGAAAGTTCTGGATTGCTTCGCTGCGCTCGCAATGACGAGATTGCGGAGACGTGCTCGCCACTGCTCCGCGCTAGCGCGCCGGTTTGCGTTCGATCGGATCGATGTCGATCGCCCGCAGCCGACCCAGCCGCAACACGTCCATGGCCAGTCGCCGGCCGATCCGGTCGCGGTCGAGCACGCGGATCAGATCGTCCACGCCGTTGATCTCGACGCCGTCGAGCCTGATCACGACGTCGCCGGGCAAGAGGCTCGCCTTCGCCGCAGGTCCGTCTGGCTCGATCTGCATCAGAAGGGCGCCCATCTTGTTCTCGACCCCGGCCAGCACCGCATGTCGTCGCGGGATCGGCGCGGTCTGCCCGGCGACCCCGATATAGGCGCGGCGGACATAGCCATGGCGGATGATCTCCGACAGTACGAATTGCGCCGTGTTGCTGGCGACCGCGAAGCAGATTCCTTGCGCGCCGTTGATGATGGCAGTGTTGATGCCGATCACCTCGGCATTCGACGACACCAGCGGCCCCCCGGAATTGCCGGGATTGAGCGCGGCATCGGTCTGGATCACGTCCTCGATGGTGCGCCCGCTCACCGAGCGGATCGAGCGTCCGAGCGCCGAGACCACGCCGGCGGTCACGGTCGATTCGAAGCCGAGCGGGTTGCCGATCGCGACCACGAGCTGACCGCGCCGCAACGTCTTGGAATTGCCGAGCGCGGCATAGGGCAAGTGGCGAACGCCGTTGGCGCGCAAGAGCGCAAGATCGGTGTCGGGATCGACACCGAGCACCTGCGCATCGCCGGCATGGCCCTCGACATCGCGCAGCCGGATCTCCTTGGAGGAGCCGACCACATGGCTGTTGGTGAGCACGAGTCCATCCGGCGAGATCACGATGCCCGAACCGAGCCCGCCGCGCTCGCGGCCGTTCGGCACTTTCGGCCCGGTCTCGACGCGCACGACGGCGGGACCGACGCGGTCGGTCACGTCGATCACGGCACTGGAATAGGCATCCAGCAGCGGCCCGTCGTCGACTGGAGCAGATGGAGTCGTTCGCGATGACGAAGCGTCATCGATGATATCCGAGGTGAAATCCAACATGGCAGGCGTCCTTGAAGGCTCACACAGATGGTGGCCTGCCCCCTGCCGCGCAAGGCGTCCACCTGGAGCGCGGGGCTGGACTGCCCAGATGGCTAGGGCGCCCGCCTCAGCGATCCTCCCCTTGCCTTGACCGGGTCGAGCAGCGACCAGTCCCCATCCGGGAGCACGTGCCCCCTGGGGAATGGCGCACGCAGCTCGAGCCCGAGCGAGCGCAGCACGCGGTCGTCGCGGTAATAGCATTGCAGCACGACGCGGACGAGCGTTGCGGCGGCGGCACCGCCTTGCTTGCAAAACTCCTGCGCCACGGCATCGCGCCTGGCGGCATCGAGCTCGGCGAGCGGCGCGCCGGCGAGCCGCGCCAGATGATCCAGCGCCGCCGCGACCAACTTGGTATCGCGGCCAAGCGTTGCCAGCATGTCAGCCTGGATCGCGGGATCGTCGGCGCCGGGCACCTTGTATTCGTCGCTCGCGGGAATGATCATCGCGGCGACGGTTCGGAGATCGTCGCGCTGCCTGCGTGTCAATAGAGTGTCTGCGGACATGACGGCCTCAATCGAACAGATTGGCCAAACGCTGCTTCATCTGGTCGGCGATGTACAGCGCGAGGGCCTGGATGGTGGAGGTCGGGTTCACGCCGCCCGAGGTCACGAAAATGCTGCCGTCGACGATGAAGAGGTTCTTCACATCGTGCGAGCGGCCCCATTCGTTGACGACGGAACGTTGGGGGTCGGTGCCCATGCGCGCGGTGCCGAGCAGGTGCCAGCCACCCCACGGGATCGGATTGTTGATGCAGATGTCGGTCGCGCCGGCGGCCTCGAGGATCTCCCGGCCACGCGCCAACCCGTGCTCCATCATTCTCCGGCTGTTCTCGCTGATCGTATAGTCGATCTTGGGCGCAGGGATTCCGTGACTGTCCTTCAGCACGGGATCGAGCGTGACGCGGTTGTGCTCCTCGGGCAGATCCTCGCAGATTGCCGACACCGCGAGCCGATGACCGTTAAGCCTGCGGAATACGCGATGATGGTCGGCGCCCCATGGCAGAATGCCTTTCTGCTCGCTCGCGACCGCCTCGAACACCGGCCCCGCGCCGCGGCCGAACTGGATGGCGTAGCCGCGCACGAAGCCGCGCGATAGGTCGGTGTCGTAAAACTCCTTGCTCCACAGGCAGGTCGGCGGCGCGCGATTGCTGTCCGTCGGCTCCTTCACGAATCCGTAGATCTGCGCATAGGGATGGAACATGAGGTTCTTGCCCACGAGGCCGGACGAATTGGCAAGACCGTTCGGAAAGCGTCCCGAAGCCGAGTTCAATAGCAGGCGTGGCGTGCCGACGCCGTTGCAGGCGATGATGACGACGTGGGCGGGTTGAAACTGCTCGACGCCGTCCTTGTCGTAGTAGACCACGCCCGAGGCCATGCCGTTCTCGTCGGTTGTGATCTCGCGCACCCGGCAATGGGTGCGCAGCTCGACACCGGCCCGGATGGCGTGCGGCCAGTAGGTAATGTCGGTCGAGGATTTCGCGCCTTGCGCGCAGGCCGGCGTGCAATGGCCGAGATTGATGCAGCGCGCCCGGCCCTCATAGTCCATGGTCGCAACCGTCGTGTCCGAGGGCCACCAATGCCAGCCGAGCTTGTTCATGGCTTTCGCGATGATGGCGCCGGACAACCCGAGCGGCTGTTGCGGCATCGGCGGATGCGTCAACGGCGAGAGCGGATCGCCTGACAGACCGGACGTGCCCATCATGCGATCGTTCTCCTCGAAGAACGGGGTCAAGGCGTCGTAATCGATCGGCCAGTCGTCGGCGACGCCGTCGAGCGTCTTCACCTTGAAGTCGGAGGGATGCAGCCGCGGCCAGTGCGCCGTGTACATCACCGTCGAGCCGCCGACCGCATTGTAGTTGACGACCTTGATCGGGGAGTTGTCGTCGTTGATCGGATAGTCTTCGGGCCGGCCGCGGACGTTGGGGCTCGACGACCATTCGCCGTAGAACTTGGCCTCCCAATCCCGCCCGGTGCTGGGGTATTCCGCTGGGTTCATCCAGCCGCCCTGCTCCATGCAGAGGATGTGCATCTTGGTCTCGGCCAGCGACCACGCTACCGCCGCGCCTGAAGCGCCGGCGCCGATGATCAGGACGTCCACGGGGTCTTTCATCGCAACCTTTTCCTCCCCCTCGCCGCTTTTCGGGCGATTCGGCCTTTCGCGGTCCGCGAGGCCGGCGAACGATAGGATCAGAGCAAGGGTTGAGTAAAGCCATGAGCCCGGAATGTTCGCACTTCGCGAGACGCAGACCATTGGTATCGCCACATCCGGATGCTAGGAACGGGATGCACGAGCCATCGATAGCGAGACTGTATGTCCTTCCAGAACTTCTTTGCCGACGCCCGCGCTTTTGCGCTCGTTTTGTTTTTCACCTCGTCCGGATTTCTGGCCTCCTCCGGGCCGGTCTCCGCGCTGACCGGTGCCGCAACGGTGCGTGACGGCAACTCTGTCCAGATCGGCGATGTCACTTACCGGCTCGACGGCATCGACGCACCCGAGCTGGACCAGATCTGCATCGACGATCACGCCGATTCCTGGACGTGCGGCATCGAGGCCCGCGACCAGCTGACGAAATTGATCAACAAACGGACGGTGCGCTGCGACGACGTCGGGCCGGAAAAGAGCTTTGGCAAGCGCCATCGCGCAATCTGCACGGCCGAAGGCGACAAGGCCAGCCTGAACGAGCAGCTGATCAAGCTCGGCTTTGCCCTCGCGCGCGAGCCGATCAAGGCCAATGTCAAGCAGGCAGCCGCTGAGGCCAAGACGGCTGCGGCCGGAATCTGGAAGGGCTGCTTTGTTGCACCGCAAGATTTCCGGGCCGGCAAGAAGGACGGCGCGCTGCTGGGCACGGCCTGCCGCCCGGATCGGGACAAGGAGATCCGCGCCGTGCTGTTTCCGGAGGAGCTGACCATGCCGCCGAGCTGCAGTATCAAAGGCAAGCTCGCGGTGCGCGCGCGCGTCACCGGCAATGTCGGCATCTATCATCTGCGGGGCTGCCCAAGCTATCCCGCGACTACCAATCCGGACCGCTGGTTCTGCTCGGAGGACGACGCCCAGGCGGCCGGCTTCCGCAAGGCCTACAATTGCCGTCGGCCAAGGTGAACAATTTCCTTACGCATCCGTGAGTGGTAGTTCGAGACCGTATTGATCCGGAATTGAACCGTACCGGCAATTGCTGCATTTGTATGCGTACGCAAGCGCTTCGCGCGAGCGTTTCCTTGGCAGCAATCCGGCTTCGGCCCGATTGCCTTGCTTGGGCGTTTCCTCCCTAGACTTGGGCCGCTTGTCACCACAAGCGGCTCTTCTTTTTTGTGCCTCGCTGGAGCAAGGTGACTCTTTGCCGAACACCGACCGGCTCCAATCTCATCGCACCAAAGAGCGCTATCACTGCATCCGCAGGATGTGATCCAAGGGCGGCATGTTGGCATTCAGATTTGCCATGATCCAGATGGTGCCTCCGATCACGAGGAAGACGACCAGAAGACCGAAGGCGAGCGCCAGCACGTTGTTGGTGTTGTCAGGACCCGTGGTGATGTGCAGGAAGAACACCAGATGCACGCCCATCTGCGCGATCGCAAGCACGATCAGCGCGACCGGGATCGATGGCTGCCAGACCAGATCCGTTCCGGCGACGAAAAACGATGCTGCCGTGAGCAGCAGCGCCAGAACGAGACCGACGACGTAGCCGAGGATGCGGGCGCCGACACTGTGCTGCTCCTCCTCGCCCGGTGCGAGGTCATTCCTGCCCATCCCATGCGTCTGATCACTCATGGCGCGCTCCCGAGCAGGTAGACAACGGAGAATACGGCGACCCAGACGATGTCGAGCGCATGCCAGAACAGTGCAAAGCACGTCATCCGGCGCAGGATGTCGGCACGAAAGCCCTTTGCGAAGACCTGGGCCATCATGGTGAGGAGCCAAAGCACGCCTGCGGAGACATGCAGCCCGTGGCAGCCGACCAACGAGAAGAACGAGGTCAGGAAAGCGCTACGCGAGGGACCGTAGCCGCGTGCGATGAGATCGGCGAATTCGCGGAACTCGAGCACGAGGAACACGAGCCCGAGCGCACAGGTGATCGCCATCGAGACATGGAACCACAGCCGATTGCGCACATCGGCCGCGATGCTGGCCATGCCGCAGGTGAAGCTCGACAGCAGCAGGCAAACCGTCTCGATCGCGACGTAGCTCGGCTCGAATATCTCCGATCCCCTTGGGCCTCCGGCGGTCTGGCCGGCCAGCACGGCGTGGGCCGCGAAGAAGCAGGAGAACATCACGATATCGGAGAGCAGGAAGATCCAGAAGCCGTAGGCGGTCACGATCCGCTTCGGGGCGGGTCCAGGATGCTCGATCAGGACGCCGATCTGATGGGGATCGGTGTGCGCATGGCCGGCGGTGGCCGTGATCGACATCAGCCAGCCTCCGCCATGCTGACGAGGCCGCGCCGCTGCTCGAGATTGACGCGATCTATCACTGCGACCTCCTCGGCCGGAATGACGTACTCGTCATGGTCGCGCCAGGCAAACACGACGAAGGTCGCCCACGCGCCGAGGCCGCCCACGATCACCATCCACCAGATGTGCCAGATCAGCGCAAAACCCATGATGGTGGCAAAGAACGCGCAGACGAAGCCGGTCGGCGAGTTCCGGGGCATCTCGATGTCCCGATATTCCGGCCCGTCGCGCTCGGGCGATTGTTGTTTGGCACGGGCCTTCATGTGCCAATAGGCGTCCTCGCCGCGCACGTCGGGATTGAACGCGAAATTGAAGACCGGCGGTGGTGACGAAGTCGCCCATTCCAGCGAACGCCCATCCCAGGGATCGCCGGTCCGGTCGCGCAAGGCCTCCCGGCCGCGGATGCTGACGACGAGTTGCACGATCTGACAGATCACGCCGATCGTCAGCACTGCCACGCCGACCGCCGCAACGATCATCCAGGGCCGCCACGCTGCGACGTCGTAGTGCTGCATCCGCCGCGTCATGCCGAGCATACCGACGATGTAGAGCGGCATGAAGGTGATGAAGAAGCCGAGGAAGGTGAACCAGAACGCAGCCCTGCCCCAGCGTTCGTTGAGACGAAAGCCGAACGCCTTCGGAAACCAGTATTCGAAGCCGGCGAAGGCGCCGAACAGCACGCCGCCGATGATGACGTTGTGAAAGTGGGCGACCAGGAACATGCTGTTGTGAAGGATGAAATCAGCCGGCGGCACCGCAAGCAGCACGCCCGTCAACCCGCCGATAATGAACGTCACCATGAAGCCGACCGCCCACAGCATCGGCGTCGCGAAGCGGATGCGGCCGCCATACATCGTGAACAGCCAGTTGTAGATCTTCACGCCGGTCGGCACCGCGATGACCATGCTGGCGATGCCGAAGATTGCGTTGACGTTCGGGCCTGCGCCCATCGTGAAGAAGTGATGCAGCCAGACCATGAAGGAGATGACGCAGATCGCCATGGTCGCAAGCACCATGGAGCGATAGCCGAACAACGCCTTGCCGGAGAAGGTCGAGACTACCTCGGAGAAGATACCGAAGGCCGGCAGCACCAGGATGTAGACCTCCGGATGGCCCCAGGCCCAGATCAGGTTCATGAACATCATGACGTTGCCGCCGGCCTCGTTGGTGAAGAAGTGGAAGCCGAGGTAACGGTCGAGCAGCAGCATCGCCAGGGTGGCGGTAAGAATCGGGAAGGCTGCCACGATGAGAAGATTCGAGGCCAGCGTGGTCCAGCAGAACATCGGCATACGCAGATAATTCATGCCCTTGGTGCGCAGCTTCAGCACGGTCGTGACGAGATTGATGCCGGCCACCAACGTCCCGATGCCGGAGATCTGGAGCGACCAGGCGTAATAGTCGACGCCGACGCCGGGCGAGTAGGACAGTTCCGACAGGGGCGGAAAGGCGAGCCAGCCGGTGCGCGCGAACTCGCCGACTACGAGCGAGATGTTGACCAGCAGTGCTCCGCTCGCGGTGAGCCAGAAGCCGACCGAATTCAGCGTCGGGAAGGCGACGTCGCGTACGCCGAGCTGAAGCGGCACGATCAGGTTCATCAGGCCGATCACGAACGGCATCGCCACGAAGAAGATCATGATGGTGCCGTGCGCCGAGAAGATCTGGTTGTAGTGCTCGGGCGGCAGATATCCCTGCGACTGATAGGCGACGGCCTGTTGAATCCGCATCATGATGGCGTCGCTGCCGCCGCGCAGCAGCATCACCGAGGCCAGCAGCACATACATGACCCCGATGCGCTTGTGATCGACGCTGGTGATCCATTCGTTCCAGAGATAGCTCAGATGACCCTTCACCACGACCCACGTCAGGACGCCGAGGATCGCGACCAGCACCACGGCGCCCGCAATGAGTGGTATCGGCTGGTCCAACGGAATGGCCGACCAATCGAGCTTACCGAGCATCGTGGCCTCCACTGTGCGGACGGCCGGCATCGGAGATTCGCTCCGGCCCGGGTCCCGGCGGAATGTGCTGGCTCGCGATCAGCTCGAACAGGCGCGGGTCTTCGAGGCGGTACACCGGCCGGCCTTTCTCGATGCCCTGCTGCATCAATTTCTTGTAGCTGTCCTCATTGAGCACGGCATCCGTCTTCGCCGCGGTCGCGACCCACTCCGGAAAAGCGAGCGGCGAGACCACGTTGACGTCGAACATCATGTCGGGAAAGCCGTCGCCGGAGAAATGCGCCGACAGGCCCTGAAGCTTGCCTTCATTGTCGGCGCGCAGGTTCAGCTTCGTCACCATGCCGTTCATGGTGTAGATCATGCTGCCGAGCTGCGGGATGAAGAACGTGTTCATCACGCTCGACGACGTCAGCTGGAATTTGAGCTCGGCACCGGCCGGCACCGTGAGGGTGTTGACGGTGGCGATGCGCTGATCGGGATAGATGAATAGCCATTTCCAGTCGAGCGAGACGGCCTGGATGCGCACCGGGCTGCCGGTCCCCGGCACCGGTGCGGCAGGATCGAGCTGGTGCGAGCCGATCCAGGCGACGCCCCCGAGCAGGATGACGGTGAGCGCCGGGATCGCCCACACCACCATCTCGATGCGACCGGAGTAGACGAAACCAGGCCGATATCGTGCTCTCGGGTTGGACGCGCGAAACCAGAACGCAAAGCCGAGAATCGCGAAGATGGTCGGCACCACGATCACGAGCATGATGAAGACGGAATCGACCAGGATCGTGCTGTTGCCAGCAGCCACGGGCCCTTGCGGATCGAGCAGATTCATCGGTGAGCACTGGCGGTTGGGAAACCCCGACACAGAGCCTACCGCGGGAAAGGCTCCGGCAGCAAACGCCGCGACCTCAGAACGGTTCCTGGATTGCAGGGATCAGCGATGCGCGACAGGCCTGCCGCGACATGCAATTCCATGCGATGTCAATGACATGAACGCAGGAGCCGCGCCCTTCTCTGCGACCGGGGCGATTGCTAATCTGCACGAAAATATGAGGGAGTGAACCGAGATGCGCCTGAAGGACAAGGTTGCGATCGTGGTCGGAGCCGGGCAAAGCCCCGGCGAAGGCATGGGCAACGGCCGTGCCACCGCGCTCACCTTCGCGCGCGAGGGCGCGAAGGTCCTGTGCGTCGATCATCATCTGGACTCGGCGCAGGAAACGGTCGCGATGATCACCGGCCGGGGAGGCACCGCCACGGCCTTCAAGGCCGACGTGACCAAGGCTGCCGACATCAACGCGATGGTGGCAGATGCGCAAACACGCTGGGGACGGATCGACGTACTGCACAACAATGTCGGCGTCAGCCTCGCCGGCGGCGATGCCGAGTTGCTGCAGCTGACCGAAGAGGCGTTCGACCGCGTCGTCGCCATCAACCTGAAGAGCTGCATTCTCGCCGCCAAGGAGGTGATCCCGATCATGCGCGCGCAACGCAGCGGCGCGATCATCAACATCTCATCGATGGCCGCGATCACGACCTATCCTTATGTCGCCTACAAGGCGACGAAGTCGGCGATGATCGCCTTCACCGAACAGCTCGCCTACCAGAACGCCGAATACGGCATCCGGGCCAATGTCATCCTGCCCGGCCTGATGAACACGCCCATGGCGGTCGACACCCGCGCCCGCGAATGGTCCAAGACGCGCGCCGAGGTCGAAGCCGAGCGCGACAGCAAGGTGCCGCTGCGCAGGAAGATGGGCACCGGATGGGACGTCGCCAACGCGGCGCTGTTCCTGGCATCGGATGAGGCGAACTTCATTACGGGCGTGACGCTGCCGGTGGATGGCGGCGCCAGTGTAAGGCGGGGGTAGATCGTTCTTCTCCCTCTCCCGCTGGCGTGGAGAGGCGAAGGCAACTGCTCGCGGCAGATTCCATTACTGCCGGCTCACCCGCCAGATCGTGCCGTTGCCATCCTCCGAGACCAGCAGCGATCTATCCTTTGCCACCGCCACGCCCACCGGACGCCCCCACACTTCCGTGTCGCTCACCACGAAGCCCGTCACGAAATCCTCATACTCGCCGGTCGGCTTGCCGTCCTTCATCCTGATGCGGATCACCTTGTAGCCGGTTCGCTTCGACCTGTTCCAGGAGCCGTGCTGGGCGGCGAAGGCGTCGCCCTGGTACTCCGGCGGAAACTGCGTGCCTTGATAGAACGTCATGGCGAGCGAAGCCGAATGCGGCTGGATCAGCACGTCGGGCACCGTCACGTTGTCCTTGAGGTCCGGCCGCGCACCGGCATGGCGCGGGTCTTCATTGTTGCCGATATAGAACCAAGGCCAACCGTAGAACGCGCCCTCCTTCACGCTGGTGACGTAGTCGGGCACGAGATCGTCGCCGAGCCCGTCGCGCTCGTTGTTCGAGCACCAGGGCTGGCCTGTCTGCGGCTGGATCGCGAGGCCGACGCAGTTGCGGATGCCGGTGGCGTAGATCTTCCGTTCCTTGCCATCAGGGCTGAAAGCGAGCACGGCGGCGCGCTCGGTCTCGCTCGCCCAAGTGGCGCCGAGCGGTTGCGCTTTCGACCAGGCCTCCAGTCCGCCCGGCGGCGTTCCCATGCCCTCAGCGACGTTGCTGAGCGAGCCGACCGAAACCAGCATGCGCTTGTTGTCGGGCGTAAAGACGATATCGCGGGTGGAATGGCCGCCGTCATGCGGCAGGCTCGACACGATCGTCTCGGCCTTGCCGCGCGCCTTGAGATCACCGGCCTGATAGGGAAAACGGACGACGCTGTCGGTGTTCGCAATGTAGACCCATTGCGGATTGTCGCCGCTCGGAAAGAAGGCGATGCCGAATGGTTGCCGCAGGCCGCTGGCGAACACCTCATTGGTCGCAACCTTGCCGCCTTCGCCTGGGCGCAGCACGCGGATATTGCCGGTCCGCGTCTCCGCAACGAAGACATCACCATTCGGCGCCACGCGGATGATGCGCGGCGCGCGCAGGCTTTCGGCGAACAGTTCGACCTTGAAACCAGCCGGCACCTGGGGAGAGGCGTCTCGCGGACGCGGCACCACGCGCGCGGAACTGGCAACCGACCGTGTAGCGCCCGGCTTCACCAGATCCTGCGGGCGGATCAGCCTGACCGTACCGGGCTTGTCGGCCCGCCAGTCGCCGTAAGCATCCTTGCCCTGCAATGCCGGCTCGGCCTGCGCGCCAGCCGCAACCAGCAGCTCGGCGCAAATCGCAATTGACCAAATTCTGTTCTTCACGTCGTCCTCCGGCCTTGCCCCCAGCAAACGTCAACGTCGACCGACCCGCAAGCGTTCGGCAGCAAGTCCTTCGCCTTGCAGATTCCCATGCGGCGCTGGGGGGCCGTGGTGCCTTCGACCGGATCGGGGGCGATCATCCTGGCGCTGAACCCGGCGATCCGCCACTTCTTCAATGAGCGGCATGTCGTCGCGAGGACGCCTCACGCGGAGCGGAAACCCGCTTCCCCCACCGAATTGAAAATGACTTGACTGCCCATCCATCGTAGAGAGGAGTCGTCGCCGCTGCCGCGGCCAAAGTCAGTCTGCTCGTGCGGGGAAAGAACAGTGGCCCTCAAGAACGTCATCGGTATCGACCACGCGGTGGTCATGGTGAAGGACCTCGACAAGGCCGCCGAGAATTATCGGCAGCTTGGCTTCACCGTGTCCCCGCGCGGGACCCACAGCGTCCATATGGGCACGGGCAATTACACCATCATGTTCGACCCCGACTACATGGAGCTGCTCGGCGTGCTCGCTGCGACCGAGCTGAACGCTCCCGCCCGTACCTTCCTCGAGAAGCACGGCGAGGGTATCGAGCGCATCGCCTTCACCGCGGTCGATTCCGCAGCCGGCGCCGAGGAGATCCGCGCACGCGGCCTGGAGCCGATCGGCCCGACCGATTTCGAACGGCCGGTGACGCTGCCCGATGGCACGGTCTCGGCAGCAAAATTCCGCACTTTCCTGTGGCCGACCGCGGAAGCGCCCGGCGGCGTGCGCATTTTCGCCTGCCAGCACAAGACCCGCGAGACCGTCTGGATTCCGGAACTGATGAAGCACGCCAATGCGGCGAAGCGGATCAAGCAGACGCTGATCGCAACGCCGGACCCCGCGAAGGAAGCCGCGCATCTCGGCCGGCTGATCGACCGCACGCCGACGGCCGATGCGGACGGCGCGGTCACCGTGCCCTCCGGCGGAGATCGCGCCGACTTCGTCTATCTGACGCTGGAACAGCTCGGCAAGCGTTATCCCGGCGTGCCGCTCGCCGGGCTTTCCGAGCGTGGCGGCGCTGCGCTGGTGCTCATCAGCGGCGATCTCGCAGCAACGGAAAGAGCGCTGGGTTCGGCTGCCGTGCGAAGCGGCGATGCGATCTGCGTGCCGCCGGCCAGGGCCAACGGCACCCTGCTCGCCTTCGTGTCCGGCTGACTTGAACCAATTCTTTAACGGATGTTTATCCAGCGGCCGGTAGGACTCCGGGAATCCAAGTCGCCGGGACCATACGCATGTTCAAAGAGGGATCGCCGATCGCCTATGACGCGCCGGCCGAGCTGAAGAAGTGGCCGTCGCTGAAAGGCGAGCGACAGAAGGATCGCGGTCCGCCCTATCTCGTCTACAACGGCACGCTCGCCGAATGCGTCCGCGAGCTCATGGGCAAACCGCTCAAAGGCATCTCACTTTACGACATCATGACGAGGCCGCAACCGGCGTTCGACCAGACCGTGCTGTCGCCGGGCGACGCCGCCGAGATCGCAATGCGCAAGGATTTGCCAAAGGACTAGGGCATGTACTCATAAATTCGGCTCTGCAAGCGGCTGACCGAATGTCCACTGCGCTCCGATAGCGACTGAGTTGCTGCGCGAAATGACGCGATGGACCGGGAGCTGCCATTCGCCATGTCAAAGAGCGAGGCCCGATCACCGCGGAATCCCCAGACCTGATTCATCTGACCGGTTGCGCCTCCGGGAGCTTCCAGCGCCCGTCGAGAATCTCCTTGCGCGGCCGATACAGCCGCACAGTGTAGTTCCATCCTTTCATGATCGGGAGGCAGTTCGGCGTGTCTTTCCGGCAGCCGCCAAATTGAACCGTGAACGAGCCGTCGGCATTCGGCTTGGCGGTCAGATTGTTCAGGGAATAGGCATTGAGACCATTCTTTTCAAAGAAGCCTTTGGCGTTGTAGATGCTGATCGACCAGAAGCCGTCGACCGGCACGTCCTTGAGCGTCAGCTTGTGGACGGTCTTGCCGCCGTTGTCACTCGGATAGAAGCTTGGATACACCGCGGCGTAGGGCGGATTTCCGCCCCACCCCATCGCCGTCCCGATGAGATGCGCGACCGGGTCGACCTCGCTCTTGCTGCCGAACATGACGCTGGTGTCGCTCCCGCGCAACGGCGCCAGCGCACTCAAGGCGTTGCGCACCTTGGCCTGAGACTGCGGATCCCAGTTCGGCACCTCGAATTTTCCGACGCTCGCCTGCTCGACCTTGATTGAATCCTGAACCGCGTTGGCGACCTTCATGTCGGCGGCGTCTTCGGGATTGGCGAGCGTTCGAACGAGCAGGAACACATAGCGAGTACCGATCTTGTCCTTTGTGTAGGTGAAGCGACCCGGCCCATCGACGACTTCGGTCGTGTAGTGATCCTGGGAAATGACCTGCATCGACATGAATCGCTTGCCCGCGTCGGGCAGGGTAATCGTGACCGGGGCCGCTTCAAGGTCAAAGATACCGGACGAATAAAGCGTGTCGCGATTCATCCGCACGACGTCCTGCTTGTCGATCGTCGCCATCGTCCGGCTGTGATTCAATTTTCCAAAGGCCCGCGTTCTGAAATAGTAGTCGGTTTCGGCACGGACAAACTTCCCGACAGTGACTGTCACAGGACTACTACCGCTCGGCGTTCCCTGGGCCACAGCCGGCGTTGAGGTCAACGCCGGCACCGCAAAGAGCGCTACAGTGAAAAGGGCGCCTACGGATGCCCGATTCCACTCCGCTGTTCGAGTTTGCGTCATGTGAGCCTCCAATGACTCGGTCAAGCAGTCTCACTTGACGGGCGCCTTGGGAGCGCCAACCTCCAGATCAACCTGCTCCTCGAAAGCGTGTTTCTTGTGGGCGATGAAGCGCCGGTACCCCTCAGGATCAATCCATGCGTTCACGCCTTCTATCAGCGCCCGCTTTCGCTTGCCTTCGAAATCGTAATATTCGTTGTGCTGCGCCAGCCAGATGTCGGGCTTCAGCATCTCGAGAAAATGATGAGTGCGGCGATAGTCCGCGTTGATGCCCGAGTATATCGCATTCTTCGCCAGCCGGTAGCCAGGATTGAACCCGGCTCCGTCGGGAAACGCAACGACATAAGGTTTCCCGTCAACGACAATGTTCAGGACCCAGGTGGTCGCGCCCATCGTGTGGCCCGGCGTGTGATAGGCCGTTAGCAAGAGATCGCCAAGTCTGACCGTGTCGCCGTCGCGCAGGACGCGGTCGACCTCGACCCCTTCGTAGGCGAAATCGTCAGCGTATTTGAAGTCGCCCCGGCCGCCATTCTCGATCAACGGGACGTCATCCTTCATGATCGCCACCTGCGCTCCGGACAGTTTCTTGAAGAAAGCGAAGGCGCCCGCGTGGTCGACATGCGCGTGGCCGTTGATCATGATCTTGATGTCTTCGGATTTGAACCCGAGTTTGCGAATGGATTCCGCGATCATCGGCCCGGATGGGGGCATGCCGGTGTTCATCAGGATGTGCCCTTCCGGGGTCGTGAGCAGGAAGGCGCCAAGTCCCTTGGTGCCGACGAAATAGATGGGACCGACAATCCTGACCGGCTCCTCGGGCTCGTCCCACTTGAGATATTTGCGCGCGAGCGCCAGGAACAGGTTGTTGTCGTTCGCGAGCTGCTCCTTGGTCGGAACGTCCTTGGGTAATGCCTGGGAGTGGGTTTCGGTTGTGAGTGCGAGCACAGACGCTGTCGCTATCGACATGCAGATCAGTCGAACGGTATCGTGCATGTTTCGTCTCCCGATGATGGTCTCTTTCCAGGGCCTCCGCTAAGATCGGACATGGGAGCTGAGCCCCGCATAGGCGTCGGCAGCGTGAACAACGAGCGGGGCGGCTGCCAGGATGACGACGGACCGCCTGATACGCCCGGCCGAACGATACCCGCTCCGCGCGAGCCAAACAACGCATTGTACGCCGACCGTGGCTATGATGCCAACTGGATCAGAGCCCCCGTCGCCAAGACGTGTGCATGGGTCAACATCCCGCCAAGAAGCAATCGAAGGAGCCGATCTGTTTCAGTCAGTACCTGTACCGTGCGCGCAATTTCGTTGAACGGTTCTTCAATAAGATCAAACAGTGTCGTCGGGTCGCAATCCGCTGCGACAAGCTCGCCGCCAACTACTTGGTCTTGATCCAGCTAGCTTCGATCAGGCTATGGCTGCGCGCTAAAGTGAGTCCACGGACTAGTTCGAGGCACGCTTAGCAGCCGTCTTGCCTTGCTGCTCGGAGGAGGTATCGGTCGGCGGTTCGAGGAAGACGACGGGCGTGCCGCGCTTGACGCTCTCGCCGATCACGCGCGCATCCCAATTGGTCAGCCTGACGCAGCCGTGAGACGCCGACTTGCTGACCCTGTCGGGCTCGGCCGTACCATGGATGCCGTAGCCCTGAGCCGACAGGCCGATCCAATAAGCTCCCACGGGGTTGTTCGGACCCGGCTTGATGTCGAAGGGCCGTTTGGATTTGACGTTCTTGAACTTGTAGTCGGGATTGTAGCGGTAGGTCGGATTCTCGTGCGCGCCGGTCACCTTGAGCGTACCGCTCGGCGTCGGACGATCCGGACTGCCGATTGACGCCGGATAGAACGCCAGCAGAGCGCCGCTTGCGTCGAACGCTTTCAAGGTCCCGTTCTCCTTGTCGACCTCGAGCCGAGCCATGCGCGGCAGCTCTCGCCGGGCCGGAACGTTTGCGACGACGATCGTCTCCCCTATCTTGTCGAAGGCCTTGCCCGGGTTGAGGGCCCTGAGCAGATCCGCGCTCATGTGGAATTTTTCCGCGAGCCCTTCGAGCGGACTGATGTAGCCCAGTGCCTCCAGCGACTTCATGTCGTCGAGCTTGGCGGGCAGCTTCTTGATGAACGGCCCCTTCAGGTCTGCATCGTCGATCTTGTAGTCGACGAGGACGGGAGCTTCGCTCGCCAATGTCAGCTTGTCCCAGAGCTCCGGCGATATGGCCTTGTCGAATGCGATGCCGTTCTGCTCCGCGAATGCCTTGAGCGCCTTCTGCGCGTTCTCACCCAGCTTGCCGTCGATCTCGCCGGGCGAGAATTGCGCGCGGTCGAGCAGCACCTGAAGCTTCACGACTGCAGGATTGAGCTTGTCAGCGGATGGCTCTTTCACGGGACGCGGCGCATCGTTCACCGCTTTCGCATCGAGATTGCCCGCGAGCACCGGGCTGATCAGCCACAGCGACATCACCACGCCAAGCATCCATCGCATCATGATCGCTCGTTCCAATTGGCAAAATGACGATCTGCAAACCCGCGGGCAGTTTCTCTCTGGGAACACCGTAGTAACACCGAAGGAACCGGCGAGATCGCAGCTTTGCCGCAATCGGAGGGTTAACAACTTCCTGTCGCCGGCGCATCGCTGGCCGTTCACCCCACAGTTCGAGGTTGTCCCAGCAAATGCGATTTGTCGTCGCGGCTTGCGCCGCGTTCCTGCTTCTGATGTGCGACCTCGATCCGTCGACGTCGCGGCAAACACCAGCTATCGACACCGCCGTTCTCAAGAACAATCACGCCTCGCCACTTGTTCCTGTGGTCGAGCTCTTCCTTGCCAGCGTGCAGGCCATCGACGTCGCCAACGCGCGCGCGGCGTATGAGGAAACACCCGCGCCGCCGCGCGCGAACGAGCCCGGCGCCAAGGAACCGGTTTCACCAACTGAGAAGCTCTGCCACGCTCTGCGCGAAGCCGCGGAGTCCAGCGGCATTCCGGTGCCGTTCTTCGCGCGCCTGATCTGGCAGGAGAGCCGCTTCAAGCCCAACGAGGTCAGCCATGCCGGCGCGCAGGGCGTCGCGCAATTCATGCCGGGTACGGCCGCCGAAGTCGGACTCGATGATCCCTTCGATCCGATGAAGGCGCTGCCCGCATCGGCGAAGTTCCTGCGCAAGCTGCGCGACGATTTCGGCAATCTCGGTCTCGCCGCAGCCGCCTACAATGCCGGTCCGGGCCGCGTCCAGAAGTGGCTTGCGAGAGAGGGCCAGCTGCCGCGCGAGACCCGCGATTACGTCCGCATCATCACCGGCACCCAGGCCGAAGACTGGACCGAGCGCGCCGAGGCGCTCGCGATCCGGATCGACCTGCCGCGCGAAGCACCCTGCGAGGGCATCGGCAGCCTCTCCAAGGCCAAGGACGTCGCCTGGGTTCCGGTGAACCTGACGACTTCGGTTGCGAGCATCATTCGCAAGGCCGAGCAGGTCGCCGCCCGGTCGACGACGAACCGTGCGCGCAAGCGGTTTGCAACCCAATTGCGGAACAATGCGGCGGCCCAGCGCAAGGGACGCAGCATGATCGCGGCACGCGCGGCCGGCAAGAGCGCGAAGGCGCGCGCCGTTCGCTTCGCATCGGGCGAACGGCCGTCCGGTTCGTGATCGGAGCCGCCCGCTTGCGCGGCTCCACGTTTCCGAGGAGAAAGCGGGAGCGCTGCTGCACGGAACCTGCAATGCCATCCAAGAGTGCCGGGATCATCGCCTATCGGAAGCGCGGCAAGCTCGAGGTGCTCCTCGTCCATCCCGGCGGGCCGTTCTGGCGCAGCAAGGATCTCGGCGCCTGGTCGATCCCCAAGGGCGAACATGCCGACGACGAAGACGCGGAAGTCGCGGCGCGGCGGGAGTTTGCCGAAGAGCTCGGGCTCGAGCCGTCCGCGCCGCTGATCGCGCTCGGTGAGATCAGGCAGCACGGAGGCAAGCTCGTTACCGCGTTCGCGGCCGAGCTGGATGTCGACGTGCGCAGCGTTCGCAGCAACACGTTCGAGATGGAATGGCCGCCGCGCAGCGGCAGGCGGCAGGCCTTTCCGGAAGTCGATCGCGCCGAATGGTTTGCGCTCGACGCGGCCCGGGAGAAGATCAATGCCGGACAGCGCCCGCTGCTCGACCGCCTGGAGCAGCTGATCGGCGGATAGCGCTTCGCGCCCTACTCCGCCTTGATGTTCGCGGCCGTCACGACCTCGGCAAGCTCCTTGGTCTCCTTCGCGATCTTCGCGGCATATTCGGTCTGGCTGAGCACGCTGACGACACCCTGCGAGGCGAGCTTTTCTTGGGCCGTCGGATCCTTGGCGGCTGCCAAGATCTCCCGGTGCAGCGTCTCCAGGATCGGCGCGGGCGTTGCCTTCGGCATGAAGAAGCCGACCCAGAACGAGATGTCGAAGCCGGGATAGCCGGCTTCCGCGACGGTGGGCACATCGGGCAGCGCCGGCAGCCGCTCGGCCGACGATACCGCCAGCGCGCGCAGCTTGCCGGCCTTCACCAGCGGCACGGCCGAGAGCGGATCGAACACCGCCAGCACCTCTTGCGCGAGAACGCCGACCTCGGCGGCCGAGCCGCCGCGATAGGGCACGTGGATCATCTTGATGCCGGCCTTCTGGCTGAGCAGCTCCATGGCGAGATGGGCCAGATTGCCGTTACCACCCGAACCGTAAGCGAGCGCGCCGGGCGCGGCCTTGGCCGCGGCAACGAGATCGGCCACCGTCTTGACGTTGGCCGTCTTGGGGTTCTCGGGATTGACGACGAGAACGAGCGGCGCCGACACCACCGTGGTCAGCGGTGCAAAGTCGGCTTGCGGATCGTAGCGGATATCCTTGAACAGCGTCTTGTTGAGCGTGATGGTGGACGAGTTGCAGGCGAGGATGGTGTATCCGTCCGCATCGGCGCGCGCCACGCCCTCGGCAGCGATCATGCCGTTGGCGCCGGCCCGGTTCTCGACGACGAAGGGCTGGCCGAGCTTGTTGCTCAAGCGATCCCCGACGATCCGTGCGACGACGTCGACCGGCCCGCCGGCGCTGAAGCCGACCATGATCTTGACCGGCCGCGACGGATATTTCTGCGCCGGAGCCTCGGTCGCGAGCACCAAAGCGCATAATCCGGCGATGACTGCCAGCACGCGAGCCGTTCGTTGCATTCGTATCTCCCAGACCTCTTGGCGCCGCTTGTGCATGCTTGTTGGTGCGGCGCCTTCGACCGCATGATTAGCGGCCGCGCCGGATTTCGCAATCGCGTTTGAGCGCCGGCATTCCGCGGCACGGCAGGCAAACGCTGTCTTCGAACAAAAAATGCGAAAACAACCCCATGCACAGTAGGGGACCTCGTCGATCCAAGAGCTTGCGCCGAGGATTGAACCATTTCCGGATTTACGAATTCGATTTTGACTCGTCGGGCAAAACAGTGGCAGGATGGCATCATCGCAACACTCGCAAGCGTCCCGCCTTGCCGAGTAGAGCCTCCCCGGCGCCGTTGCGGCCTAAACTCTTCACCGACGTCTCGAATTCGCATTCGCGCGCGGCAGCGAACGGCCGTCCGCGCCTGCCTTCACAGGACACAGCACATGACGACAGCCCTCCAGCCCCTCAACACTTCGCCGCTCGCGGCAAGCGATGGCAGCAGCCCCGCCGCGAACCCGCGCGTCAAACTCTACAAGCACCGCATCGCGATCAGCCATCCCGACCCGCAAGCGGGCGAGCGGCTGCTGGCCGAGGCGCTGGGCGCCGCCGACCGCGATGCGCTGCACGGCATGCTGAGGCAATTGGTCAAGGCCAGCGCTGTCGGGCAGAAGCCCGACGAGGCCAATCTTGCCTTCATGATCTCGACGATCAGGAGCATCGCCCCGAAGGATTCCATCGAGGCGATGCTGGTGTCGCAGATGGTGTCGGTGCACATGGCGGCGATGCGCTGCGCATGCCGCCTGGCCTGCACCGACGATCTTCCGCAGCAGGAGGGCGTGACCCGCGCTTTGACGCGGCTCGCCCGCACCTTCGCCGCCCAGGTCGAAGCCTTGAATCGCCACCGCAACAGCGACGAAAGCGCGATCACGGTGCAAAACCTCTCGGTGCAGGACGGCGGACGAGCGATCGTGGGCAATCTGACGCAACATGCGAGCTTGCTCGTCGCGGACGCAAACTCGGTCGCAAAGCAGGCGGAGAGCCGATGACCGGCGACCACGTTCGTAACACGGCCCCGATGCGGTCAAGCCCTCGCTGCGGCGCGCGGACCCGCAAAGGCGGTACCTGCCGCGCACCGGCCGCGAAGGGCAAGGAGAGATGTCGCATGCACGGCGGGGCGAGGCGATCGGGAGCGCCGGGAGGAAACCGGAATGCACAGAAGCACGGATTGTTCGCCAGGGATGCGATTCAGGAGCGAGAACATATCGGTTCTCTGCTGGATGAGGCGCACAAGCTGCTGAAGGAGATGACCTGATCTCCCGAGCCGCGTCCTCGTGCGGCCGCGACAGCGCCTCCGGAGACCGCGCCTGCCACGAGCGGCACGTTGGCAGCCCTCACCCGTCCCGCCGTCCGGCGGCGCCGCCAAGGAAGAGCTGCCATGCCTTTTCGAAATACAGCTTCCGCTCCCTGGCCGATGCGAGCGGCTTGTAGCCGAACATCGCAAGCGTCGTCGGACCGACGATGATGCTGTTGATGAGAAAGTCGGTCAGGAAATTGACGTCACCCGACACGATGCGCTGATCCGCTTGAGCTTTCTTCACCGACGTCCGTAGCAGCGACATGATGCCGTCAGGCTCAGGCTGGGCCTGGCTTCCGGCGGCCACGAGACTTTCGCTCGCAGCGATGCGCTTGAAGGCGACCAGTTCCGGATCGAGATTGAGGTCGAGCAGCAGGCTTGCCAGCTCCTTGAGCTGCGCAAGGCTGTTTTGGCCGGATTGCCTCACCTGAAGATCAGCCAATCGCCCCATGATCCGTCGGCGGCTTCGCTCCAGCACCGCAGCGAAAATCGCGCGTTTCGACGGATATCTCCGGTAGATGGTGTCCTTGCCCGCCCCGCATTCCGACACGACGCGCTCCATCGAGGTCGCGGCATAGCCATCCCGGGCAAACAATGCTGCGGCAACGGATAGGATCCGCTCCTCGATCGCCTGCGCCTCTTCCTTGGTCGGCCGTCCGCCGCGCCCTTCGCCACCAAGCCTCTTGGCGCGTTTACCGGTCTTCAATGCCGTCTTCATGCCTTCCTCTGCGATCCCGGAATCAGTCTGGAGTTTTAATAGTTCTAAATAAGCGAAAGCGCCAACCGCATAACTGGACAGTTCCGTCCCGTTTTGTTTTAAGCCAACCCTGCTGATTTTGGGTGGGGTTTTGAAATGGGAATGACCGACGGATCGCAGCGCACCCTGCGAGGCGTGGCACTCTTGCTTGGTTCTACGACTCTTTTGGCGCTGGACGTGCCGGCCTTTGCACAAGGCTCCCAGCTGCCGCCAGTCACGGTGGATGCACCGCAAGCGCAGCGGACGGCGCGCGCCGTGACATCGCGACGTCCGCAGGGCGCTACGCGGCGCAGCGCCAGGGCGGGGAATTCCAGCACACCTGCACCGGCTCTTCCGGGCGCGGCGGATTTGGCGACCCGGCAGGACACACGCGACCAGGTGCTTGCCACCAGCCAGTCGACCGCGACGAAGACGTCCACGCCACTGCTGGAGACACCGCAATCGGTCACCACGGTGACCCGCCGGCAGATCGATACGCAGAACCCGCAGACCGTCGGCAATGCCCTGCAATACACGGCGGGCGTCCTCTCCGAACGCGACGCGACCACACGTTATGACAGCGTGTTCCTGCGCGGCATCGGCGGCTTCGGCACCTCGACCAATTTCGTCAGCTTCCTCGATGGATTGAAGCTGCCGCGCGGCCAGGCTTTCGCGGTAACGTCGATCGACGCGTTCCTGCTCGACCGCATCGAGGTCATCAAGGGGCCCTCGGCCGTCCTGTACGGACAGATCAGCCCCGGCGGTCTCGTCAACCTGGTCAGCCGTCAGCCAGGCGACGTTCCCTACAACGAGGTACGCATCGAGGGCGGCAGTTTCGGCCGCATCCAGGGCGGGATCACCAGCCAGGGCGCGCTGGACGCTGCACACCAATGGCTCTACAGCATCAGCGCAATCGGCCGGATGTCGGGCACGCGCTATGACGACGTGGAGGAGCAACGCTTCGGCGTCGCGCCGGCGATCACCTGGCGTCCCGATTCCGATACGCAGCTGACCGTGTCCGGCTTCTACCAGCACGATCCGAAGGGCGGCTATTTCAACTCGCTCTATCCGCAATCGCTGGCGCCGGCAGCGTACCGCCCCTATCTCAATCGCAATCTGAACATCGGAGACCCCGGGTTCGACCGTTTCGACCGCGAGCAAACGGGCATCGGCTATGTGTTCGACCGCCGTTTGAACGAGGTGGTGAGCTTCCACTCAGCCCTGCGCTACTCGAAAGTCGACACCGACTTCCAGTCGCTGCAAATGGCGGGCCCGCTGACCGCCACCGGGACCATCCCCCGCGCGGCGATCCGTTCGATCGAGAATGCCGAAGGGATCGCCGCCGACAACCGCCTGCGCTTCGATTTCAGGACGTCCGCGGTCGAGCACACCGTACTTGCCGGCTGGGACCAGCAAAACACGCGCAGCGCATGGCTCTATCAATTCGGCGGGGCGACCTCGCTCGACGTCGTAAATCCCGCCTACTATCAGCCTGTCGGCACGCTGTTCCCGTTCATCAACAACGACCAGTCGCTGACGCAGACCGGCATCTACGTCCAGGACCAGATGAAGTTCGGCGGCTTCCGCCTGACCCTCGGCACCCGGCACGACTGGACGGAGCAGAGCAATGACAACCGGATCTCCGCGACGAGGCAATCGCAGGAGAGCGACAAGCAGACCTATCGCGCCGGCCTCCTCTATCTGTTCGAGAACGGGCTTGCCCCCTATGTCAGCTATTCGACCTCGTTCGAGCCGACCATCGGCGTCGGCAGCAACGGCCTGCCCTTCGTGCCCACGACAGGCGAGCAGTATGAAGGCGGCCTGAAGTACAAGCCAGCCTTCGCCGACATGCTGTTCACGGCAGCCGTATTCGATCTGCGCCAGCAGAACACGCTGACACCGTCGGCCGTGCCGGGCTTCAGCGTGCAGCAGGGCGAGATCCGCTCGCGCGGCATCGAGCTGGAGGCGCGCGGCAAGCTGACCGAGAACATCGAGATCATCGCCGCCTCGACCTTCCTCGATACCAAGGTCACGAAATCGACCGATCTCACGGCGATCGGCAAGCGCCCGCAGGCGGTCCCGACGCATTTCGAATCGCTCTGGGCCAATTACAGCTTTCTCACCGGCGGCCTTGCCGGGCTCACCATCGGCGGCGGTGTGCGCTCCGTCGGGCCCTCCTATGGCGACGACATCAACAGCCTGGTGTCGCCGGGATACGTCGTGGTCGACGCCGCGGTGCGCTACGACCTCGTCAATCTCGTGCGGGCCTGGAAGGGCGCGGAGGTCACGCTCAACGTCACCAACCTGTTCGACAAGAGCTACTACACGAGCTGCAGCTCTAACTTCTATTGCCAGTTCGGAAACGGCCGGCTGGTGCTCGCGGGCCTGCGCTACAGATGGTGATCGCATGACGTCGTGCCGGCCATGACAGCAAAACGGCTGCGGTGGTGGTCCTGGATTCACAAATGGAGCAGCCTGATCTGCACGATCTTTGCGCTGCTGCTGTGTCTCACCGGGCTGCCCCTCATCTTTCACGAGGAGCTGAGGCCAAATCCGGCGATCGACGGGGTCGCCGGATCCGGCGTCCGCGCGTCGGTCGACAAGATGATCGCCGAGGCGCTCGCCGAGCGGCCCGGCGAGGTGGTGCCGTATCTTTTCTACGATCGCGAGAAGCCGATCGTGAAGATACCGACCGCCGCCGGCATGACGTCTGCTCCGGACACCTTCTTCTACAAGGTATTCGACATCCGGACCGGCAGGGCACTCAGCGTCGATCAGCCCAACGAAGGTTTCCTCTACGTCATGCTGCGGCTCCACGCGGATTTGTTTGCCGGCATCAAGGGCACGCTGTTCCTCGGCGGCATGGGGCTCTTGCTGACGCTTTCGATCGCCTCCGGCATGGTGCTGTACGGGCCGTTCGCCCGCCGCCTCAGGTTCGGCGAGATACGCAAGCGGCAGAGCAACCGGCTGCAATGGCTGGACCTGCACAATCTGCTCGGCATCATCACCCTGGCATGGTTCGGCATCGTCACGCTGACGGGGGTGATCAATACGCTGGCCGCGCCGATCGAGCTGATGTGGCAGTCGAACCAGTTGCTCGACATGGCTGCGCAAAGCCGCGGCAAGGCGCAGGACGATCGCAAGGCTCCGGTCGACCTCGTGCTCGCCAATATCCGTGCGGCCGTGCCGGGAATGACCGTCACGACGCTCGCCTTTCCCGGCAGCCCGTTTTCCACCCCCACCCATTATGCGGCATTCCTGACCGGGGATACGCCACTCACGAGCCGCATCCTCAAGCCGGCCATCATCGATGCGGCCAGCGGCGAAGTCGTCGCGGTTCGCGACATGCCATGGTACGCGACGGCTCTGTTCGTGTCGCAGCCGCTGCATTTCGGCGATTATGGCGGGCTGCCGCTGAAGATCATCTGGGCGGTGCTCGACATCGTCACCATCATCATCCTGCTCAGCGGCCTGTACCTCTGGCTAGCCAAATGGCGCTCGGACCGCGCTCGCCTTGATCAGGTGGAACCAGCCTCGGCCGAGGCTGCGCGATGAACACAGGTCGGACAAGGGGCGCACCCTGGGCGATCCCGGCGCTGCTGGCACTCGTGACGCTGTTCGGTCTGCTTGCCGCCCTCGTCGGTGAAGGAGGCATCTGGTGGGCCCTTTCGTGGGCGACGCTGGCGGTGCCTTGCGCGTGCAGCGCATATTACTTCGTTCGCGGCCTGTTGCCGCCCGATAAACCCTGATATCCCCGGTTCACTTCAGCACCGACGCGCCTGTCCGGCCATTGGCACCCGCTCCCCGATCATGTACCCCACCCGGAGTATTGTCGGGACGGAACGCCTATGACCAATACCCACGACGCGGGGCACGCCACTCGCGCGCTGATCTTCGCGCTCGTCGCCCTCGCCTGCGGGCATATGCTCTCCACCTTGCTGCGCACCATTCCCGCGGTGAGCCTGGATCTGATGGCGGCGGATTTCGACATCGAGCCGCAGGCCCTTGCCAGCCTCACGTCGATCTATCCTTTCGCCTTCGCCGCGGCGCAGATTCCGGTCGGAGCTGCGATGGACCGCTTCGGCGTGCGACCGGTGTCGCTCAGCCTGCTTGCGGGAACCGTGTTCGGCGCGATGGCGTCGGGGTTTGCGACCGGGCCTTCGAGCTTTGCCGTCGGGCAGCTGCTGCTGGGCATTGCGACCTCCGGCATGCTGATGTGCCCGATGACGCTGGCGGCCAAGCAATTGTCGGCGGCCCGCTTCGGGTTGTGGTCGGGCGCGATCCTCTCGATCGGCAATATCGGCATGCTGCTGTCGTCGAGCCCGCTCGCCTTCGTTGTGGACGCCTACGGCTGGCGCGCCGGATTCTGGATGGCGGCGATCGGCGGCGTCGCAGTGGCCGCCGCGGTGTTCGCGCTGGTCCCACACCAGCCGGCCGAGCACAAGGACGAGTCCTCGCCGCTCGCGCAGATGATGGAGGTGCTCAGGCTCGGACTCTCACGTCCCTTGCGCGGCCTGATCGCGCTGGCGCTGGTGTCGCTCGCGACCTCGCTGGTGCTGCGCGGCCTGTGGGGCGGTCCGTGGCTGATGGACGTCAAGGGATTGTCGCGGGTCGAGGCTGGCAACCAGCTCGGCGCGTTCACGCTGGCAATGATCGTCGGCCCGCTTTTCATCGGCATGATCGATCGCAGGCTCGGCCGCCGCCGCGCTCTGGTGGCCGGTTCGCATCTGGCAGGCGCCTTGCTGCTGGCTCTGATGGCGCTGGGCGCGCCGCACTACGCGGTCTCCGTGCTGTTCGGCGTGCCCGTGATGCCGCCGCAATACGACCTCGTGCTGTTCGTGCTGATCGGCCTTGCGACCTCCGCCCAGCCGCTGCTGTTCGGCATGTCCAGGCAGCTGGTCGACGCGCAAACCGCGGGCAAGGCGCTCGCGGCGGTCAACCTCGCCTTCTTCCTCGGCGCGGCCTTGATGCAATCGGTCACCGGCGCGGTGGCCGCGCTCGCCGGGCTGCCGGCGGTGCTGCTGTTCATGGCTGCCATGCTGGCGCTCGGCGTGGTGATCTTCTTGGCTTACACCGCGCCAACCCCATAGGATGACGCAGCCCAGCTCGCCAAAGGAATCACCGATGCCTGTCGACACCAAAGCCGCCACCGACCGCCTCATGCGCTTCCTGTCCGTGGAAGGCGTCACCGGACGGGAGGCGGCGATCGGGCGCGAGCTCACGGCGGCGCTCAAGGAAGCAGGGGTGCCGGCGAAGGCGATCCGGCTCGACGATGCCAACACGCGCATCCCGGTGCCGACCGAGACCGGCAACCTCATCGTCGACCTGCCCGGCCGCGGCGCGCTGCACAACCAGCCGCGCATCATGTTCATGACGCACATGGACACCGTGCCGCTCTGCGCCGGCGCCAAGCCGAAGAAGTCCGGCCGCAAGATCGTCAACGAAGCCAGGACCGCGCTCGGCGGTGACAATCGCTGCGGCTGCGGCGTGCTGGTGACGCTGGCAGCGGAGCTCGCCAAGCAGAAGCTCGATCATCCCCCGATCACGCTGCTGTTCTGCGTGCGCGAGGAGAGCGGGCTCTACGGCGCGCGCCACGTCAAGCTGGACGATCTCGGCTCGCCGGTGATGGCGTTCAACTATGACGGCGGCTCGGCTTCCAACGTCGTCATCGGCGCGGTCGGCGCCGATCGCTGGAGCGTCGAGATATTCGGCCGCGCCTCGCATGCCGGCGTCGCGCCGGAGCGCGGCATCTCCGCGACCATGATCATGGCGCTGGCGCTGGCCGACGTGAAGGCCGGCGGCTGGTTCGGCAAGGTGGTGAAAGGCAAGGGCGCGAGCGCGAAGATGGGCACCAGCAATGTCGGCCCCGTCACCGGCGGCGAAGGCCGCCCGGCGGGCGATGCCACCAACGTCGTCACCGACTACGTGCATGTGCGCGGCGAAAGCCGCAGTCACGACGGCAAGTTCTTCAAGGAGATCACCAAAGCCTACAAAGCCGCGTTCGAGAAGGCGGCCAAGAAGGTGACGAACGCGCAAGGCAAGTCCGGCAAGGTCAAGTTCAAGGCCGAGACCGACTATTATCCGTTCCGCATGAAGGACAGCCAGCCCGTGATCAAGCGCGCGGTGGAGGCCGTGTCCGCGGTCGGCGGCACGCCGAATGTGCGCACGGCCAATGGCGGCCTCGACGCCAACTGGATGGTCCGCCACGGCATTCCGACCGTGACCTTCGGTGCCGGCCAGAACGAGGCGCACACCGTCGACGAATGGATCAATCTCGACGAATATGACCGCGCCTGCGCGCTGGCACTGCAACTCGCGACCATGCGGTGAGTTGCGTCTGCAGGGTGGGTTGGCCGCAGGCGTAATCCACCGCTTGCTATTTGCCCCGACGGAAATGGTGGGTGACGCCGAGCACATGCGCCTTGCGCATATGCTCGACTAACCCACCTTACGAAGCAAAAGAAAAAGGGAGGCACCATGCCGCGCATCGCAGACATCGAGACCGGATTCTACCGGATCCCCCTTCCCGTCACGCTCTCCGACTCCACGCACGGCGAGATCACCGCGTTCGAGCTGATCACCTGCCGCATTCGCGATGCCGACGGCGCCGAAGGCGTCGGCTACACCTACACGGTCGGCCGCAATGGCGGCGCGACCGCGGACATCCTCAGGCGCGAGATCCCGCCGCTGGTCGAGGGGCGCGAAGCGGAGGACACGGAAGCGATCTGGCATCATGTCTGGTGGGCACTGCATTATGGCGGCCGCGGCGGGCCGGCGGTGCTGGCGCTCTCCGCGCTCGACATCGCGCTGTGGGATTTGAAGGCGCGGCGCGCCAAGCTGCCGCTGTACCAATTGCTCGGCGGTTACGACGCGCGCGTGCCGTGCTATGCCGGCGGCATCGACCTCGATCTCTCCGTCGATGCGCTCTTGAAGCAGACCGACGGCAATCTCGCCAAGGGATTTCGCGCCATCAAGATGAAGGTCGGCCGGCCCGACCTGAAAACGGATGTCGCGAAGGTCGCCGCGATGCGACAGCATCTCGGCGGCGGCTTTCCGCTGATGGCGGACGCCAACATGAAATGGACGGTCGAGGAAGCGATCCGCGCCGCGCGTGCGCTCGTGCCTTACGACCTCACCTGGCTCGAGGAGCCGATCATTCCCGACGACGTCGCCGGCCACGCGCGCGTCCTGCAGGCCGGCGGCGTGCCGATCGCGGCGGGAGAGAATCTGCGATCGCTATGGGAGTTCAAGAACTATATCGCCAATGGCGCAGTGTCCTATCCCGAGCCGGACGTGACCAATTGCGGCGGCGTCAGCGCCTTCATGAAGATCGCGCGGCTGGCGGAAGCATTCAACCTGCCCGTCACCAGCCACGGCGCGCACGACATCACCGTGCACCTGCTCGCGGCCTGCCCGAACCGCTCCTATCTGGAGGCGCACGGCTTCGGGCTCGACAGGTACATCGAGCATCCGCTGGTGCTGCAGGACGGGCTTGCGCTGGCGCCTGACCGGCACGGGCACGGCATCAACTTCGACTGGGCTGGCCTGGCGAAGCTGGCGGGGTAGTGGTCCCTCACCTCTCCCGCGTGCTTGTGAAAGAGGTCGGCGCGTCCGGGCGATGCGAAGCATCGTCCCTCGCGCCGGGTGAGGGCTCTTTCCTCTCGGGGAATCCCAACGCGAAGACACCCTCTGCCCAACCCTCCCCCGCAAGCGGGGGAGGGAGCGCACCTTCTCCGGAGCTGGCACCAAACGACATTGCTGCACGCGAGCCATTCCCCTTCGCCGGATGCGTCGGCCCGACAATCCGCTATGGTGGCGGCAACCGAGAGCTTGCGAAAGTTCCCCTGCCTTGACCCCCGAGATGCACCAGAAACTGACCCAGTGGCGCCGGCATCTTCATGCCCACCCTGAGCTATCGCTCCAGGAAAGAAACACCGCCGCCTTCGTGCAGGACAAGCTTACGGAACTCGGCATTCCCTTCGAGGCTGGCATCGGCGGGCACGGGATCGTCGCGACATTGACGCGCGGGCATGCGCAGAGGCGAGTCGGTCTGCGCGCCGACATGGATGCGCTGCCGATCACCGAGGACACCGGCCTGCCCTATGCCTCCGAGACATCAGGCGTGATGCATGCCTGCGGCCATGACGGCCACACCGCCTCGCTGCTCGGCGCCGCGGCGCTGCTCGCCGCCGACACGAGCTGGAGCGGCGCGGTCGATTTCATCTTCCAGCCGGCCGAGGAAGGCTTTGGCGGCTCGCGCGCGATGGTCGCAGCCGGGCTGTTCGACCGCTTTCCGATGGAGCGGATATTCGGCTTTCACAACTGGCCGGGCCTTGCCGCCGGCACCGTCGCCGTGCACGACGGCGTCGTCATGGCCTCCGGCGGGCGCATCACCATCACCATCGAGGGCCATGCCGGGCACGCCGGCATGCCGCATCTGACGCGCGATCCCGTGGTGGCGGCGGGGCATCTGATCGTGGCGCTGCAATCGATCGTCTCGCGCGGCGTCGATCCGCTCGACACCGCCGTGCTGTCGCTGTGCACGATCGAGGGCGGCACCGCACCGAACCAGATCGCCGGACGCGTCACCATCCGCGGCACGCTGCGCTACCATCGCGAAGAGGTCAAGGACGCCATCCTCGACGGCATCGAGCGCAGCTGCGCCGGCATTGCGACCAGCTTCGGCGTCAAGGTCACGCCCGAGATCGTCTGGGGCGTGGGCGTGGTGATCAACACGCCAGCGGAAGCGGAGCTCGCGCGCATTGCCGCGGAGAAGGTGCAGGCGCCCGTGCGGCGCGACCTCGCGCCCAGCATGGCCGGCGAGGATTTTGCCCATTACCTGCAGCAGCGGCCGGGCGCGTTCGTCTGGATCGGCAACGGGCCGTTGCGCGACGGCGCGGAGCTGCACGGCCCGCGCTACGATTTCAACGATGCGATCCTCCCGGTCGCCTCCGGCTGGATGGCCGAGGTCGCCAAGGCGGCGCTGGCGTCGAACTAGAATATTCAGGAGATCTCGCGCGGCAGCTTCCAATCCGGCCGCGGCTCGAACGTCTCCTCGAGGCGCTCGACATGGTAGCCGTCGGGCAACAATCGGCCGCCCTCCTCGTCCGCAACGGGAACATCGGTCACGATCCCCTCGATGAGGGCGGCTTCCCACACTTCCTTCTCGGTGGGAAAGGGATCGCCGATCTGCTTGTCGCCTTCGAACAGCGCGTACATCGGTTCCGGTCCTGCGTTGATCAAGCTCACGAGCAACGTATCGGCCCCAGGGGCGTTCCCTTCCGGAAAAACGACAATGGATGGCACGTGAATCATGGCGCGCGTTCTGATCGGAACCTCCGGCTGGCATTACGCCTCCTGGCGAGGCCCGTTCTTTCCGGAGGGCGTGACGCTGAAGGAGCAGCTGCGCTATTACGCCGGGCAGTTCGACACGACGGAGCTGAACGGGGTGTTCTACCGCACGCCGACGCCGGAGGCCGTGAAGGGATGGCGGGAGCAGACCGGTCGGGATTTCGTGTTCGCCTGGAAGGCATCCAAGTTCATCACGCACTGGAAACGCCTGTCCGACCGCTCCGTCAACAGCCTCGAGCTGCTGGAGGACCGCATCTCGCACCTCGGCGGCAAGGCCGGCCCGATCCTGTTCCAGCTGCCGCCGCAGTTCGAAGCGAACGCGGACCGGCTCGCGTCGTTCTTCAAGCTGCTGTCGCGGAAGCGCCGCTACAGCTTCGAATTCCGGCATCCGAGCTGGTACCAGCCGCGCATCCTGCGGATGCTGGCCGACGAGAACATCTCGCTGTGCCTGTCCGACCATCACGATGCGCCGGCGCCGTGGAAGCGCACGGCGGATTTCGTCTATGTGCGCGGACACGGGCCGGGCGGACGCTATCACGGGCACTACACCAAGGCCACGCTGGCGCAATGGGCCAAGCGCATCAAATCCTGGAAGCGGCAGGGCTGCGACGTCTACGTCTATTTCGACAACGACCAGAAGAGCGCCGCGCCGGCCGATGCAAAGGCGTTGAAGCAGTTGCTGTGACGCTAGATGATGCCGCCTTGCCGGAGCGCTGCGACCTCCGCCTTGTCGTAGCCGAGCGCGGCGAGAACGAGATCGGTGTGCTCGCCTAGGGTCGGCGGGCGGCTCGCGATCTCGCCCGGCGTTTCCGACAGCCGAACCGCGGCGCGGGCGACCGGTGCCTGTTTCGGCAGGCCCGGATAGTCGACCTCCTGCATGAAGCCGGCAGCGCGGACATGCGGATGATCCAGCGCCTGCTGCGGCGAGAGCACGGGACCGGTCGGGATCATCGCCTCGCCCAGCGCGTCGACGGCCTCTTGCGTCGTGCGCTCGGCGCACCAGCGCGCCATCCGCTCGCTGATGATGCGGCCATTGTTGCCGCGGCTGATGTCGTCGGCGAAGCGCGGATCGTTCAGCCACAGCTCCTCCTCGCCCATCAGTCTCGCCCAGCGCTTGAACAGCGGATGGCCCGTGACCTGGCACAGCACCCAGCCGTCCCTGGTGCGGTAGATGTCGGCGGGCGCCGAGGTCTGGCCGAGATTGCCTGTCGGCACGCGGTTGACGTTGATGACGGCCTGCTCGATCAGCGTGGCATTGGTGAAGGACAAGGCGGTTGCGAGCAGCGCGCCCTCGACGATCTGTCCGCGTCCGGATTTGCCGCGCTCGATCAGCGCCGCGAGCGTGCCGAAGGCGCAATGCAGCGCGGTGCCGAAATCGACCCAGTTCACCGCGGCCCGGTACGGCGGATCGCCCGCGCCGGTCATGTAGACCGCACCCGACATCACCTGACCGATGCCATCGAAGCCGACACGGTCGGACCAGGGTCCCGGCCCGCCGAACGCGGTGGCCGTGGTCAGGATGATGTCGGGCTTGATTGCCTTCAGCGAGTCATAATCGAGCTTCATCGCGCGCAACGTCTGCGGCGGCAGATTGGCGACCACGACGTCCGCGGTCGCAATGAGCCGGCGCATCACCTCCTGCCCTTCCGGCTTCATCGGATCGAGCGTGATGCACTTCTTGTTGCGATTGATCTGGAGAAACAGCGCGCCTTCGCCGTTCTCGCCGACCGGCGCCACGAAGCGATCCTCGCTGCCGTCGCGTTTCTCGACCCGAATGACCTCGGCCCCGAACTCGGCCAGCAAGGTCGCGCAATAGGGCCCGGCGATATAGCGCCCGAAATCGAGCACGCGCACGCCCTCCAGAACTCCTCCCATGGCTTCCTTCCCTGTTGTTTTGGCCAGATTACAGGGACTGGCTGCCACGGCAAGGTCGCGGCCAGCATGGGCCATTGCCGCCGGCGCTGACGGCGGCTTTCGGGATCTCCTATCGGCGAGGCGGCGTCCCGCGGATCAGACGCCGCCGGTGCGGGCGCAGCCGATCGCCTCCGTGAGCACCTGGCGGTCCCCGATGTGATTGGCGAGCAACAGGATCAGCCGGGCGTTCATGCGCAACGCCTGCTCCTCGTCGAGGTCGCGTTGGCTGTTGATCAGCTCCGCGTAGAAGTCGTCGGGATCGGCGATGTTCGGTGAGAGGTTCAGTATCATGCCGCAAGCTCCGTCCGGTCGGCGGTGTCATGGCCCGAGGCGCGCAGCATTGCCCGGGCGATCTTCGCCTCGTCGAAGCCGCTCCAGCGCGCCGCGACATATTGATCGGGGCGGAACAGATAGGTGGTCCCCGGCGCAGCGCCGTAGCGCTGGGCGAGCAGACCTGTGGGATCCTCGATGTCGCGGCCGACGACGACGAGCTTCGCCGCGAACGGCCCTGCCGCGATCTCGGTCCTGTCGCTCACCTCGCCGAACGCCACGACCGTGAAGCCATCACCGAGACAGTGCAGGAACCAGGCCGGCTTGCCATCCACCGCAATGGGCGCATCGGCGGCATTCATGCCGGGCCGCATGCCGCCCGGCACAGCGTCGTGGTCCTCCGTGTTGAGACTCGACGTCACGTAAGGGGTCGGCGTCGAGAGCCGGCCGCTGTTGACCAGCGGCCGCGCAAAGCCGTGATGCCGGGCAAGCTCCAGCACCGCGTCACGGAAATAGCGGCTCGGCTTCGTCTTCGGCGTGATGAAGTCGGTGGCCCGCGTCGAGTTCAGGATGTTGTCGTCGGCGGCATACGCACGCTCCTCGTGATAGCTGTCGAGCAGCGCTTCCGAGGCTTCGCCGCGCAGCACCATCGCGAGCTTCCAGGCCAGATTGTCGATGTCCTGGACGCCGGTATTGGCGCCGCGCGCGCCGAAGGGCGAGACCTGATGCGCGGCATCGCCGGCGAACAGCACCCGGCCCTGGCGGAAATTGTCGATGCGCCGGCAGGCGAATTGATAGATCGAGATCCATTCGAGCGTGAACTCGGTATCCGCCCCGAGCATGGCGCGGATGCGCGGAATCACGCGCTCGGGCCGCTTTTCCTCCTCGGGATTGGCGTCCCAGCCGAGCTGAAAATCGATGCGCCAGATGTTGTCCGCCTGCCGGTGCAGCAGCACCGACTGGCCGGGATGGAACGGCGGATCGAACCAGAACCAGCGCTCGGTCGGGAAATCGGCTTTCATGGCGACGTCGGCGATCAGGAAGCGGTCCTGGAAGAACTGTCCCGTGAACTCGGCGCCCACCATCTTGCGCACGTCGGAATTGGCTCCGTCACAGGCGATCACCCATTGCGCCTCCATGGTGAAGATGCCGTCGGGCGTTTCCACGGCCAGCGTCGCATGGTCGGCGGCCTGCTTGAGGCTGATGAGACGGTGCTTCCAGCGAAGCTCGATCAGCGGATTGGCCCTGCATCTGGCGACCAACATCTCTTCCAGATGATATTGCTGCAGGTTGATCATGGCCGGCCATTGGTGGTCGGCCTCGGGCAACAGATCGAACTGGTAGGACAGCTGGTCCCGGAAGAACACCTTGCCGACGTTCCAGCTCACACCGCGCTCGACCATGGGCGCCGCGCAACCGAGGCGGTCCCATATCTCGAGCGGACGCTTGGCATAGCAGACCGCGCGCGAGCCGATCGAGACGGTGTCGTTGTCATCGAGCACCACGACGGGCTGGCCGCGCGCCGCGCAATCGAGCGCAGCGGTCAGGCCGATGGGACCTGCGCCGATCACCACGATCGGATGCCGCTTCACGACACAATCGGCCTGCTCCTGGGAGCGCCGATAGCCGAACTTCGGATAGATGTAGCTCATGTTCGCTTCCTGATGCACGGCCAAGGATCAATGCGCGTCCGCGAACTCCTTCTCGTGCATCCAGGCGGTGTGGCGCGGTGGACGCTTGGTGCGCGACCATTCCTCGACCATCTCGTGCGCGACCGACTTCATGCGGTCGATCTGCTCGGGCGTGGCGGTCCAGGCCGCGATCTCCAGGCGATGGCCGCTGGGATCGCGGAAATAGATCGACTTGAAGATGGTGTGATCGGTGACGCCGACGACGTCGAGGCCGGCGGCCTCCGCGCGCGCCTTGGCCTCTTCGAGCTCGGCGAGGTCCTTGACCTGGAAGGCGATGTGCTGGGTCCAGTCCGGCGTGTTGGGATCGCGGCCCATCGGCGGCGAGTTCGGCAGCTCGAAGAAGGCGAGGATGTTGCCGTTCCCGGCATCGAGGAAGATGTGCATGTAGGGATCCGGCGCCTTGGTCGAGGGCACACGGTCCTCGGCGATGGCGCCGAGAAGATCCATGTTCATGACCTTCTTGTAGAACTCGACCGTGGCCTTGGCGTCGACACAGCGATAGGCGACGTGATGGATCTTCTCGATTTTCATGACGTTTCGCTCCCTGGACTTGCGGTTGCGAAATTCGTATCAGATGTTACGATCTCTTGAATTTGATCTGGATCAACCGGCGCGGAAGAATCTGCCGGCTGGACCGGCGGGGCGGACAGCATGACGGGACATTCGGGTGAAGCGCGAGGCAGGGAAGCGACCGGGCGCAGGACGGCGCAGGACGGTCGCGCGCTCGACCTGCAGCAATATTTTCCGTACCGGCTGGCTCGCCTGGCCGAGCAGGTATCGTTGGCGGTGGCCGATGTCTATTCCGAGCGCTTTGCGCTGACACGGCAGGAATGGCGCGTGCTTGCCATTCTCGGCGCACGTCCGGATATTCCGACCAAGGAGATCGGTCCGCTGACGACGCTCGACAAGATGCAGGTCAGCCGCGCCGTCCAGGGACTGGAGGCGCGCGGCATCGTCAGCCGCAAGCACCACGCGGACGATCGGCGCGAGCTGATCGTCTCGCTGACGCTGGCCGGCCGCGCGCTCTATCGCAAGATCGTGCCGTTCGCACTGGCCCGGGAGGCGGAGCTGCTGGCGGTGCTGACCACCGAGGAAGCGAAGGTGCTCGATCGGGTGATGCACAAGCTGTCGGCAGCGTTGGGATAGCTGGCTCGCGCGTCGTCGCAATGACCACCGTCATGATGAGCGTAGCCGCAACCGTGGCGCGGGGGCTCGCACCCAGCAAAGGCCGGCAAGGAAGATGATGGCCCCGCGCACTGCGACCAAACGTCGGGCCCGTGAAGGCATGCAGGAGACTTGAAGTCGTTCGCCCCGATCCTAAGTTCGAATGCTGCCGGGCCAGGCGTCCGGCGAAACGAAACTCATGCAGAGGATCGAGAAGCCCGCGCGCTGCGCGGGCGCGGAATCGAGGGAAGTCAAATGAGAAAGCTTGCTCTTGCAATCGCCGCGGCAGCAACGCTCCTCATCGGAACGGTTGCGCCGGCTTCGGCCCATTGGCGGGGCCACCATCATCATCACTGGGGAGGCCCGGGCATCGGTCCGGCCGTCGCGCTCGGCCTGTTCACCGGAGCGCTGGCCGCCGCGGCTGCACCTCCCTTCTATTATGCGCCGGTCTATGGTCCGCCGCGCTATTATTATGGCCCCGGATACTACCGGACCGTCCGCTATTATCCGGCGGCGTACCCCTACTGGTATCCCTGGTAGGCTTGAGCCAAGGCCCGGCCTGCAGCCGGGCCTTATCGCTGCCTAAGCCCCCGTTTGCCTGACTACTCCCACGGACGCTTCCCGCTGCGGGCGCGTGCCGCGCCAGGGAACAGAAGGCAGAAGGAGAAGTTCTGAGGATATGATGCAGGTCCGGACCCGCACCGGGCCCGAACGAGCGCGCCAAGACGTGCCTCGGCGACCCGGCCGCGCAACACCATCGGATCTGGATTTCGCATGAACAAGAATGTTCGTTTCAATCTCGGATACGCGCTCGCCGCGATCTTCGCGGTCTTCCTGATTCAGTATCTGATCTCGGCGGCGAACCAGATCGCGGTGATCCCCTACAGCGAATACCAGCAATTGCTACGTCAGGGGAAAGTCGACGCCGTCGGCATCTCCGACCGCACCTTGCAGGGCACATTGAAGGAGCCGCTGCCCGGCGGCCAGAAACAGTTCGTCACCACGCGCGTCGACCAGGACGTTGCGCAGGAGCTGGAGAAGCACAACGTCCGTTTCACCGGGCAGATCGAGAGCACGTTCCTGCGCGACCTGTTGTCGTGGGTGATGCCCGTGCTGCTGTTCTTCGGCCTGTGGTGGTACATCGGCCAGCGCATGGCGCAAGGCGGGATCGGTGGCGGGCTGATGGCGATCGGCAAGAGCAAGGCCAAGGTCTATGTCGAGTCCAACACCGGGGTCACCTTCGCCGATGTCGCCGGTGTGGATGAGGCCAAGGACGAGCTTCGCGAGGTCGTCGACTTCCTGAAGAACCCGACCGACTACGGCCGGCTCGGCGGCCGCATGCCGAAAGGCGTGCTGCTGGTGGGACCGCCAGGCACCGGCAAGACCTTGCTGGCGAAAGCGGTCGCCGGCGAGGCCAGAGTGCCGTTCTTCTCGATCTCGGGTTCGGAGTTCGTGGAGATGTTCGTGGGCGTCGGTGCGGCGCGGGTGCGGGACCTGTTCCAGCAGGCCCACCAGAAGGCGCCGGCGATCATCTTCATTGACGAGCTCGACGCGCTCGGCCGCGCCCGCGGCATCGGCCCCTTCGCCGGCGGCCACGATGAGAAGGAGCAGACGCTCAACCAGCTGCTCGTCGAGCTCGACGGCTTCGATTCGCGCTCGGGGCTCGTCATCCTTGCCGCCACCAACCGGCCCGAAATCCTCGATCCTGCCCTGCTCCGCGCCGGACGCTTCGACCGGCAGGTGCTGGTCGACAGGCCCGACAAGAAAGGCCGCATCGAGATCCTCAAGGTGCACATGAAGAAGGTGCGCGTGGCCGAGGGTGTGGACGCAGACGCCGTTGCTGCGCTCACGCCAGGGTTCACCGGCGCGGATCTCGCCAATCTCGTCAATGAAGCGGCGCTGCTGGCGACGCGCCGCGCCGCCGATGCGGTGAGCATGAGCGACTTCAACAATGCGGTCGAGCGCATGATCGCGGGGCTCGAGAAGCGCAACCGCCTGCTCAATGCCAAGGAGCGCGAGATCGTGGCCTATCACGAGATGGGCCACGCCCTGGTCGCGCTCTCGCTGCCCGGGACCGATCCCGTGCACAAGGTCTCGATCATCCCGCGCGGCGTCGGCGCGCTCGGCTACACCATTCAGCGGCCGATCGAAGATCGCTTCCTGATGACCAAGGAGGAGCTGGAGAACAAGATGGCGGTGCTGCTCGGCGGCCGCGCCGCGGAGCTGATCGTGTTCGGGCATCTGTCCACCGGTGCGGCCGACGATCTGCGCCGCGTCACCGACATCGCTCGCAGCATGGTGACGCGTTACGGCATGTCCGAGCGGCTGGGCAGCGTCGCGTATGAGCGCGATCCCGGCAACTTCCTCGCCAGCGCCGACCGGCCCTATCCGACGCGCGAGCGCGACTATGCGGAAGAGACGGCAGCCGCGGTCGACCAGGAGGTCAAGGCCATCGTCGACCAGGTCTTCCAGCGCACCCAGGGCATCCTGAGCACGCGGCGGCCGATCCTGGACCGCGCCGCGAAGAAGCTGCTCGAGAAGGAGACGCTCGAGCAGGGCGATATCGATGCGCTGATCCGGGAGATGCCCCAGGAAGGACTGCGGGCCATCTAGGCTTCGCGCCGTCATTTCAAGACGCGCCATAGCGCAAGGCTGCCTCAGGCAGCACGCTTGCGCCTGATCTCTGCGGGGAGTTCGATCGTCTTCCTGTCTGGTGACGAGCCGTTCGAGATGAGCGGCGCGGGCGCGCCTTCGCTCCTGGGCGCATCGAAGCCGGTGCCGGGAGCGGCATGTCCGGCGTGCCATTCGAGCAAGAGATGGCCGGCCACCAACATCACGCCGGCACAAAATAGCGCAAGAGCCGCGCTGACGAGATCACGATAATCGTCCATCCACGAACCAAACATGCGTGCAGCCGAAGCTGCGCCTGTGTCGAGCCACCACAAGAGACGAGCCCCGAACAGATGCTGATCGGCCTAAGGCCGGTCAGCATCCGGTGCAGATGTCGGGAACGATACGACCGGGCGAGAACTCCCCGCCTCGGCGCCGATTCGGACGGCTGTTTTCAGCATTGCTTACCGACGTTGTGTTGGAACTGGTCGCAAGCTGCCGGGCGGGCTCAGCCAAACTTCGCACCTCGCCGCGGGGGGAGTCCGCCTCCTTGGCCTGGAGCGTATTGACCATCCCCAACAAGAGAGCGGCAACGACAATGCCTTTCATCTGTTCATCCCTCCTTTCGCCGGAGCGATGTCGGGAGCGGCCGCTGGCCGCTCCGCCGTCTCAGCTCATCGCGGGCTCCGGACCGCTCCGATCCGGCGGCGTGAGATCGAGCCGGATTCCGGATGGCCCGAGGATCGGCGAGAGCAATGTGTCCACCTTCATGGTCGGGCCGCCCCGTTCCCAGCTCGACCACGGCATCGTCTCCAGGTACGGGATCGGCGGCAAGGCGAGCCGTTCGAAAGCATCCGCGGTCCTGGCGGCAGAGCCGGGGCTTTCGGCCCCAAGGGCCGCAAAGGGCACGAGAGAGAGGCCGGCCCCGACGGCCAAGGCGGCGAAGCGCCGCAACGTCTTCTGGGTGGTTTCCCCGCGAGCGGAGAAAGCACGATCCTTGATCATCTCATCCTCCTTTCGTTTCGAAACAGATCCAAATCGATCAGGCATAGCTCATCGAAAGCGGGCCCGGCCGTCAGGCCGGGCCCGCGCCTCTCTAGAAGTCCATCGCAGGCGCGCTTGCCGCTTCGGTCTTCTTCGGCTTGTCGGCGACCAGCGCTTCGGTCGTGATGAGCAGCGAAGCAACCGAGGCTGCGTCCTGCAACGCGGTGCGCACCACCTTGGCGGGATCGATCACGCCGGCCTGGACCATGTCCTGGTATTCGCCCGTCGCTGCATTGAAGCCCCAGGTGTAGGTCTCGTGTTCGAGCAGCTTGCCGACGACGACGGAGCCGTCCTCGCCCGCATTCTGCACGATCTGCCGCGCCGGCACCTGGATGGCGCGTCGCACGATGTCGACGCCGGCCTTCTGGTCGGCATTGGCGGTCTTGACACCGTCGAGCGCCTTGAGGGCGCGCAGCAGTGCCACGCCGCCGCCGGGCAGGATGCCCTCCTCGACCGCAGCCCGCGTCGCATGCAGAGCATCATCGACGCGGTCCTTGCGTTCCTTGACCTCGACTTCGGTCGCGCCGCCCACGCGAATCACCGCGACGCCGCCGGCGAGCTTGGCGAGGCGCTCCTGCAGCTTCTCGCGGTCGTAATCCGAGGTGGTTTCCTCGATCTGCGTCCTGATCTGCTGGCTGCGCGCCTCGATGTCCTTCTTGGCGCCGGCGCCGTCGACGATCGTGGTGTTCTCCTTGTCGACCACGACCTTCTTGGCGCGGCCCAGCATCTTCACCGTGACGTTCTCGAGCTTGATGCCGAGATCTTCGGAGATCACGGTGCCGCCGGTGAGGATCGCGATATCCTCCAGCATGGCCTTGCGGCGGTCGCCGAAGCCCGGCGCCTTGACCGCGGCAACCTTCAGGCCGCCGCGCAGACGGTTGACCACCAGCGTCGCGAGCGCTTCGCCCTCGAGCTCTTCCGCAATGATCAGGAGCGGCTTGCCCGACTGCACGACCTGCTCAAGCAGCGGCAGCATCGTCTGCAGGCCCGAGAGCTTCTTCTCGTGGATCAGCACATAGGGATCTTCGAGCTCGACCCTCATCTTCTCCGCGTTGGTGACGAAGTACGGCGAGACGTAGCCGCGGTCGAACTGCATGCCCTCGACCACTTCGAGCTCGGTGTGCAGGCTCTTGGCTTCCTCGACCGTGATCACGCCCTCGTTGCCGACCTTCTGCATGGCATCCGCCAGGAAGCGGCCGATCTCGGTGTCGCCATTGGCGGAGATGGTGCCGACCTGCGCGATCTCGTCGTTGGAGGTGATCTTCTTGGCGTGCGATTTCAGATCGGTCACGATCGCCTGCACGGCAAGATCGATACCGCGCTTGAGATCCATCGGGTTCATGCCGGCGGCGACAGCCTTGGCGCCCTCCTTCACGATGGCCTGGGCCAGCACGGTCGCGGTGGTGGTGCCGTCGCCAGCGAGGTCGTTGGTCTTGGAGGCGACCTCGCGCACCATCTGGGCGCCCATGTTCTCGAACTTGTCCTCGAGCTCGATCTCCTTGGCGACCGTGACGCCATCCTTGGTGATGCGTGGCGCGCCGAACGATTTCTCGATGACGACGTTGCGTCCCTTTGGACCGAGCGTGACCTTCACCGCATTCGCCAGTGTGTCGACGCCCCGCAGCATACGCTCGCGGGCCTCGGTCGCGAACTTCACGTCCTTGGCAGCCATGTTGCTAAACTCCTTTCCTTTCGATGACTGTCAGTTACGCCGCCTTCTTCAGCGTGCCGGCCTGTTCGGCCACGCCGAGAAGATCGCTTTCCTTCATGATCAAGAGCTCCTCGCCGTCGATCTTGACCTCGGTGCCGGACCACTTGCCGAACAGCACCCGGTCGCCGACCTTGACGTCGAGCGGCACGAGCTGGCCCTGCTCGTTACGCCCGCCCGGCCCCACGGCGATGACCTCGCCCTGCTGCGGCTTTTCCTTGGCGGTGTCGGGAATGATGATGCCCCCTGTGGTCTTCTCCTCGGCATCGATGCGGCGCACGAGCACACGGTCGTGCAACGGGCGGAAATGCATGCACATCCTCCTTGCGTAGGTTCAGCGATGTCCAAAATCCGGGTCCGGAACCGGCCCCCGGGCGGCAAACGACCTAGGAACAGGTCGATTTCTGTTCAAGAGGACCCGCCGGAAATTTTTGTCGCACCCCTGCGGACCGCCCTGCCGGGTGGCGGGGAAGGTCAGCCGGATGGACCGGGCATGCGCCGGCCGGTCCCGGTGCCGCGAGCGTGCAGACGCACCATGCCGGCTTCGGGAAGCGGAATGCGCGCGCGACCTCGGTCATCGCATCGCGAACAGCTCCTGATGAAACCGCTGCTCGACAGGAAAGCCGTGCGCGCTGAAGTCTCGCCTGAGCGCTTCACCGAACGCCGTTGGACCACAGAACCAGACGCTGGCTTTACGCCACTCCGGCACGGCCTCGCGAATGCGTTCGCCGGTCAATCGCCCGTCGCGCGCGTCGACGAGAACATGCAGCCGGACATTGGCTGACCGAGCATCCGCCGCGAGCTTGCCGAGAGCCTCCTCGTCGACATCGGCCGTGGCGTGAAACAGATCGACGGGCTGCGTCACAGAGCAGTTCGCCGCATCCCTCGGAACGGTCATCTGCTTCATGCGTGCGACGAAGGGCGTGACGCCGATGCCCGCGCCAATCCAGATCTGACGCGAGCAGTCATCGTCGAAAGTGAAGCAACCATAGGGGCCTTCTACCTTGACCTCCTGTCCGACACGGAGCATCTCGCGCAGCCGGCTGGTGTGGTCCCCGAGCTCCTTGGTGATGAAGGTGATCCTGGGATACTCGGCGCTCCAGCAGGAGGCAATCGTGTAAGGGTGGGCGCCCTCCGAAATGTCCGACGTGGCGAAAGCGAACTGGCCCGGTCGATGGCCCGGCCAGCCATGAGGCACTTCGATCTCAGTCTCGATTGCTCTGACGCCGGGATAATACTTGAGCGAGGTGATCCTGCCCTTGACCTGGCGCCCGGCGCCAATGCGCCGCATGAGCGCAACAGCCGCAGCCCACGTGCCGCCGACGAGCAGTGCCCCCACGATCCCTCCAAGCGGCGACATCCAGTAACTGAACTTCATCAACGCCACCGCATGAAAGACCAGCACAAGATACGCGATCGCGAGGAGCCGATGGGTCTTGTAGAAGAGCCGGTATGGGAACGCCTGGATGAGCGCCAGAGCGATCAGCACCACAGTGCCGTAGAAGGCCCACTCGCCCAACCCCTCCGCCGGACCACGCAGGCCGGCAAGGAAGGCCTCGACCGAATTCCCGATCGCCGGCCTTGGCCCACGCTCCGGCCGCGCCAGCAACCCCAAGCCGACTGCCCATTTCGGGCCACTGGCCCAGAGCCAATGGACGATGGCGGTCGCCAGAGCGGCGATGCCGAACCATTTGTGCAGGCGGTACATCTTGTCCAGACCGCCCAGCCAGGCCTCCGGCCAGCGCGGTCGCAGCGCGAGAATCATCGCCATGCTCATGCATCCCATGGCCAGGATGCCGCTCAACTGCACCATTCTCTGGCGAAGCGGGAAGAAGGGGCCGGGCCCCAACGGCTGGGGTTCCGCAACCAGCCACAGCAGGACCAGAACCGCCAGACTGCCCCAGAAGGCTCGCTTGAGATTCTGCATGTGGCCTCTCTCATGCCGATAGCGACGCGACGAACTGCCAGGCACAATGGGCCGATCCAGCCGCGTTGCATTGAGCTGACTCAACCCTTCATCGAAATCAGCAGCAGGAGCAGCCCGGTCCCGGCTTTTGTGGTTGCTAAGCCGGAGACACCACGGCTTCGTAGATGTCCTCCTCCTGAGCAGTGTGCATGCGTACCAGCGTCTCGATCGCCTCGATCACGCGCTGAGCGTCTCGTACAAGATAGCGGTCGATCTTCTCCGACGGCAGATCCTCCGCGATCCGCGCGAGTAACCGCGCGAGATGCAGGATTTCGCGATGTGCACGGCTCATGGCAGAGAGCCCGTGGCGGTCGCGCAGCACCTTCGTGAGCTTCGGATAGACGCTGTCTTCATCCTCGCGTTCGTGAGCCACGACGCTGCTCTGAACCAGCCGGTGGGCTTCGCCGATCATCGCAGCGGCGGATTCAGGCATCACATCGTCCAGCGCGTCGACGATCTGCCGCAAGCGGTCAAGGTCCTTGAAGAGGGCCTGATGATCGTGATGCAATGTCCGCCCCTGCTCCGCGGTGATGCGCGGGCCGCTCCTGGCGAGGGACGGGGCCAGGGCGCGCAGCGCGTTCAGGATGACGGCAACGTCGATCACCTCCTGCACGATCGCAGCAGGCACGGGGTCAAGCCAGCCGACGGTAGCGGCGATCATCGCGACCAACGACAATCCCATGCCGGCAAATATGCTCTGCATGGCAATGCGTCGCGCCCGCTGCGAGATCATGATCGCTTCGCCGACCCGATCGAGCCGGTCGGTGAGAATCACCACATCTGCCGCCTCGGACGAGGCGCTTGCACCGCGCGCGCCAAGTGCGACGCCGACGTCGGCCACCGCCAGCGCCGGGGCGTCATTGATGCCGTCGCCGACCATGATGGTCGGATGCAGCCGCTGCTCGCTGCGCACCGCCTCCACCTTGTCGGAAGGAACACGGTCGGCCAGCACGGCATCGAGATCGAGCGCTGCTCCGATGGCCTGCGCCGTCGCGGCGCGATCGCCCGTGACCATCACCATCCGTGCGATCCCGGCATCTCGCAGCAGCCGGATCGCGCGTGGCGTATCCGCCCGCAGTTCGTCCGCCAGCAGCAGCGCGCCGGTCATACGACCGTCAACCGCGACGAAGACGATCAGGGCCGAGCGCCACGAGGCACGCCGAATCGCTCGCAGCTCCCACGACGACGGCTCGATATGCGAGCGAAACATCTCGCGTGAGCCCGCCGTGACCTGGCGTCCGTCGATCACACCGCTCAGGCCAGACCCCATGGTCTCCCTGACATGTTCCGGCGGCGCCAGCTCGAGGCCATGCTGGACGGCCGCAGCGACGACCGCCTTCGCAACCACGTGATGCGAAGCCTGCTCGAGCGACGCCCCGAGCCTGAGAACCTCATCCGGATCCTCTCCTGGCGCGACTTCCACGGACAGCAACCGCGCTCCGCCGATGGTCAGGGTGCCGGTCTTGTCGAACAGCACCGTGTGTGCGCGCGCCAGTGCCTCCAGGGCGCCTCCCCCCTTGACCAGGATGCCACGCCGCGCGGCTTGGGCCACACCGGCGATGAAGGCCACGGGGGCGGCCAGAATCAAGGGGCAAGGCGTCGCCGCCACCAGCACGGCAAGGCTGCGGGTCAAGTCTCCAGAGATGTGCCATGCCACATAGGCGATGACGAGTGTCACCGGCAGGAAGATCAGCGCATAGCGGTCGGCCAGCCGTACGAAGGGGGCTTTCGCCGTCTGCGCCGCCGTCACCATGCGCACGATGCCGGCGTAGGTACTCTCGCCGGCCACCGCGGTCACGGTCAATTGGAAGGTCTCTCCCGCGTTCAGCGAGCCGGAAAGAACGGCACTGCCGCGTGTCTTCTCAACCGGGATCGGTTCGCCCGTCACCGCGGATTCGTCGATGGTGGCGAAGGCCGAGCCGACGATTCCGTCGACCGGAACGATCTCGCCGGCCCGCACCAGAAGCTCTTCGCCGACCGCAACGTCCTCGATCGGAACATCCTCGATCCGTTCGCTGGACTTGCGATGTGCCAGCCGCGGTGCGCGATCGACCAGCGACCGGAGGTCCCGCTCCGCCCGGGCGACCGCGATCTCCTCCAGCACGTTGCCGCCGGAATACATCAGCGCGACCACGGCGCCGGCAAGCGGCTGCCCCAGCGCCAGCGCAGCGCTCATCGACAGCAGCGCGATCGCGTCCACGCCGACGCGGCCGCGCAGAAGATCCGTGACAATGGAGATCGCCAGTCCTGCGATCACCGGCACCGTGCCGAGTGCCCAGGCGAGGTCGGCCAGATCAGGCCGGCCCGCGGCGCGCGCGAGGGTACCTGCGGTCAATCCCGCGATTGCAATCGCGACCAGAGACCATCGCAGAACCCGATCAAACGACACGGCCTGGTCTCCGCTGCTGGACACGCATGGCACTCCTCCGCAAGCAGCCTCGCCGATCGAGCCGCTTCATCTCAATCGCTGCGAACTGAGGCCGGAGCAACGGCTGCGCGGCGGCCGGAACGAGGCCGGCGCAAAAAGCCATTTGAGGCAACTCGGCGCGGTCGTCCTTCGATTTCCGCTATTGTTGAGGAACGTTGCTCTTGCTGTGCATGAACACCATCATCTCTTCGAGGATGAGCTTCCCATCCTTGCTGCTATCCATCGCCTTGAATATTCGTTCATGAGCGGCCTGAAACTCCGGCGAGGAGACGCTGCCGTCACCGTCGGCGTCCATCAATGCGAAGACGATGCGGAACACGACCGGCGGCTCCATCCTGTCACCGCCCATCTTGCCGCGCCCCTTCATTCCCTGCCCCATCATCCCGTGCCCCATCATTCCCATCATATCTCCACCCGGCGTCGTGCGTCGCTCCGTGGACTGGTTTGCGGGAGAACTTGCCTGCGGTGACGCGGGCGCCTGGTCCTGCCCTGGATGATGGGACTCATGTTCCGCGGGCGATTGAGCCAGAGCCGTATGGCCCAAGGCGGCGAACAGGAACGCTGCAGCAATGGTTCGGCATCGCATGGTGCTTCCTCCGGTTACTTGTGGCGTATCAACGTGTCGAACCTCACCGAGTTCGCCTTGACCCAAGTCAACGCGGGGGGCCATGCGGAGAGGACCTGCTCGGCAGCGATGGGCATCTCTGGCCTCGCGCCGGATGAACCCGCCGGCGCCAGGCACGGCGCGGACGTTCTCAGCCGTCGGTGGAAACGAGCGCTTGTCGCGGCACGCGCGACGGAGGGTCGTCGGATGAACGTCGATGACGCCGCTGACCGACGCCTTCGCTCAACATCTCGCCGGTGGCGATGTTGACAAAATGCAACGAAGCGCAGGCGGGACACCGGACGGAAACGTGGGTAGCCGCGGCGTCCGCCATCGTGCCGGGTAGCCAGTGCTGCACGTTCATGCCGGTGCGGGGACACTTGAATATGATGTTGCGCTCCATGCTCACCATATGCACCGGTCGTTGCAGCATTGAAATTGCGGGCCAATACCTACGCAAATGTCCTGAACGGACCCGCGCGGACAACGAGCGCCCGCAGGAACGATCTCGGCCGGCGTTCATTCCACCAGGTGGCGCCCTAGCCATCGCGGCGGAGCTCAGGGAACATCGCATGTCGAAGATCATCGGATTGCTGTCGGCGGTGTGCTGCATCATCGGATCCACCGCCCCGAGCCTCGGCGCGGATCCCCTCAACGGCAAAGACATCGCAAAGCGCTGGTGCGCAACTTGCCACCTCATCGAGAGCGGCCAAGCAAGCGCCTCCGATCAGGCACCGCCGTTTACCTATCTGGCGAAGGCACCCGATTTCGATCAGAACAGGCTCGCGTTTCTGCTTCTCGTCCCGCATCCGAGCATGCCGAACATGTCCCTGAACAGGGCGGAGGTCGCGGATCTCGCCGAATACATCCGGTCGCTGAAATGAGTCCCGCCGCAGGGCATGCGCCGGTGCGGCCTCATGTTTGGCGCAATCGAACCGCGGCCGCTCCGGCTTCCGGACATCTACGTAAGGACATCGCCCTACGAATCCTCCCGAAATATCCAGACCTGGCCGGCTGGCTTACTTGGGCTCCATCAGAAGGAGAATCCGATGCTGACCACCGCCCTCGACGTCAACCAGCCGCTTCGTCACAAGACCGCGCAGGCGTCCCGCTTGGCCGATTCATTCGCAGCCCTGGCAGGATTGATCGCGAGCGAATTCTCCTACCAGAAGGATGAAGAGATTTTTGGGGAGGACGAGCCGGCCGAATACGTCTACCAGGTCGTGTCGGGTTCAGTCAGAACATACAAGCTGCTGTCGGACGGCCGGCGCCAGATCGGGTCGTTCCATCTGCCCGGCGACGTCTTCGGCCTGGAATCCGGAGCCACCCACCGCCTCGCGGCGGAAGCGATCGTCGATACGACGGTGCGTCTCGTCAAGCGAACGGCACTGGAAAAGGCCGCGACCACCGACGTCCAGGTTGCGCGCAAATTGTGGAGCATGACCGCCGCGGAGCTCAATCACGCCGAGAACCACATGCTGCTGCTGGGCCGCAAGAACGCCATGGAGAAGGTTGCGGCGTTCCTTCTCGAAATGGATCGGCGGCTGGCCGGCGCCGGCATGCTGGCGCTCCCGATGTGCCGCCGGGATATCGGCGACTATCTCGGGCTGACGCTGGAGACGATTTCTCGCGCGTTGTCCCAGCTGCATAGCGAAGGCATTCTCGGCTTTTCCGGTGCGAGGCAGATCGTGCTGCGCAATCGCCAGCACCTCAGGGACATGAATATCTGATTGCGTTCTTTGAGCTGGATCAAGCCATGTTTCTGACCCTGATTATAGCGTTGTATCGGCATCGGGAACGCTTTCTGAGATCCCGTTACCGACAGGAGCGAAGCTCGGATTCGTAAGACAGGCCGGGCACCGCTTCCCTAGCTGGATGCAGAAACCGCGAGCATGGAGCAGGCCGGAGAGCGGCTCCGCCGGAGAGTTCGATGGAACGAGCAACGGCAACGCGGGTTTGCTGGAATGAGCTCAGCCCCTGGGCAAAAGAACCAGGCGACCAATCGGCCTCGGCGCTCCCAGGGAGCCCCGGGGCCGATTTTCGTCGACCTGTAGGGATGGTCTGGGCAAAGGAGTAAGCGATCAGGAGAGCCGACATGCTTGCCGACATTCACACCGACGATCTCGCCGCCGCCGTGCGCTACGCACTGGAGACGACCCGCGCCACGACGGTTTGCCCCTTCCACGACGACGTCATCGTCCGCATCGGAGACGACGCGGCCGAGAGCCACGCCTTCGAACGCGCCAAGCGAATCGTCAAGAGCGACGGCACGAAATGGGACAAGGAGGCTCTCAGGGGCGAGCTCAGCCGTCAGCTCGGAGCAGCCGCCGACGGCCGCTGTCCCAAGTGCGATCCGAAGGCCTCGCGCCCCTAGTCGCAGCGAGCGGTCCGTTGCAGCAATATAGCGCGGCGCCGGGCGTCCATGAATGAGCCGTGCAGATCGGGCTTTTGAACAGTGCGCGCAGTCTATCCCGAGGCCAGATTCCCGTGAAAGTGACAAAGCCGATCGCCTCCATCATCCGCGGGAAATCCCGGACGGACACTCCGCCGGCGGACGAAGACGATGATCGTCAGCTTTCGCCGTCAGCCGAAAGGCGCCAGGTCGTCGAAGAGTACGCCGACAATTTGAGGAAGATCATCCGAAGACTTCTTGGAAAGCTGAATTGAGCACGCTCGGGTGCACCGCGCGCAGGCGGGACGGCGAAGCTTGATTCAGCGCAAGGGCGGGGAACGCAGCCCTGCTAGTAAAGGTCGAGATTGACAGGGAATGCTCGGATGACGCTGACAAAATGGTACGTGGTTCTCGCGATGTCGGCTGGTGCGGTCACATCCGCGATCGCCCAGTCCGACTTTCCAGCCTCCCCGAGCGCCAAACAAGAAGCGCCGCGTCTCGTCGAGGTCATGGGCATGGCGCAGATTGAGCATCTCAAGCTCTGGTATGCGGGCAAGGCGAAGAACTGGGACTTGGCCGCATATGAGTTGCGGCAGCTGACCAACAGCCTGGCGGAAGCAGCCATATTCTATCCGGCGGTGCCCGTCGGCAACGTGACCACGATGAAGGAGCCGCTGCTCTCGGTCGCCGACGCGATCGCGGCGGGAGACGAGCGCAAATTCGCAGCGTCCATGCGCGTGCTGACCGACGGCTGCAACGCCTGCCACACCTCGATGGGCCGCGGCTTCATTGCCATCACCGTTCCCGCGGGCGGGCAACCGCCTGCCAACCAGGTATTCTCGCCGCCGGCGGCCAGCCGGAAGAAATGATGCGCCGAGCGCCGCGTAGCTGCGCGCGCCGCGGGCGTGCCTCACCCGGATCGCATCTTCGATGCGCACCGTTCTCCCTTCCGGAGAGGTGAAGCCGGTCCGTGCGCGCATGCGCCCGAGGCGGAGTTGAGCCGCATCAACCCAAGGATTGAGCGCCGTCTTACCTTCGCCTGGTCCAGCTGTCAGATCGGCGCCCTCCCATGACCGAGCAATCCATTCCGGCCAAGACTTTGGCCGCCGAATTCTGGCAAACGCCGAAGGACGAGCTCTACCGCACGCTGGGTTCGGGTCCGGACGGACTGACACAGACCGAAGCGAGCCGGCGGCTCGCCGTCTTCGGAGCAAACCGCGCGGATGCCTCGCAAAGCCGGTCAGCCCTGCGCAAGCTCGGCCACCGCCTCTGGAATCCCCTGATCGCGATGCTGCTGGCGGCGGCAATCGTGTCCGGGCTGAGCGGCGATATCGGCAGCTTTGCCATCATCGCAGCCGTACTGTCCCTCTCCATCACGCTTGATATCGTCCAGGAGCATCGCGCCGAGCGGACGGCGGAAGCGTTGCGGGAATCCGTCGCTATTCAGGCCGACGTCATCAGGGACGGCAGGGAAGTGACGATGTCGGTGACGGCTCTCGTCCCCGGCGACGTCGTGAAACTCCGCATCGGCGATCTGATACCGGCCGACGGCGTCGTCCTCGATGCCCAGGAATTGCAGGTCAACGAAGCATTGATGACAGGCGAGCCGTTTCCCGCCTTCAAGACGGCCGCGCCCTGCTCGGCGGCATTGCCGGCCGACGCCACCAACGCGTTGTTCGCGGGCACCAGTACCGTCGGCGGAAGCGGCAAGATGCTGGTCGTGAGGACCGGAGGCCGGACACGCTTTGGCGCGATCGCCTCGGCAATGGCCGCCAGCGCGCCACCGACCGCGCTCGAGGCGGGCGTTCAAAGGCTCGGACTGCTGATCCTTCGACTGACACTCTTCCTCACGCTGTTCGTGCTGATGGCTCATCTCGTCGCGCAGCGTCCCGCAATGGAGTCCTTCCTCTTCGCGGTCGCGCTCGCCGTCGGCCTGACACCCGAGCTGCTGCCGATGGTGATGACGGTGACCCTTGCTCGCGGCGCGCTGCGCATGGCGCAGCGGAAAGTCATCGTCAAGCGGCTGTCCGCAATTCACGATCTGGGCGCAATGGACACGCTTTGCGTCGACAAGACCGGCACGCTGACGGAAGCGAGAATCACGCTGGAGGCGCATATCGATCCCCAAGACCGGTCCAGCGATCGCGTCCTGGACTTCGCCCGCCTCAACAGCACATTCCAGACCGGCGTCAGAAGCTCTCTCGACGACGCGATCTTGTCGGCGAGCCGCGACGGCCCGGGCGGCTGGGTCCGGCTTTCGGAAGTCCCGTTCGACTTTGAGCGGAGATGCCTGTCCGTTCTCGTCACGCGGCACGACGAACACATGCTGATCGCAAAGGGAGCTCCGGAATCCATCTTGGCCCGCTGCGTTGCCGTGGAGATCGACGGCCTCGCCCATCCGCTCGACGCCGCATGGCAACAGAAAATGGCCGATATCCAGGCTCGGTATGCCCGGGATGGCTTTCGGCTCCTTGCCGTCGCCGTCAGGTCGATTCCCGCCGGGCAGCAGACGATTGCGGTCGGGGACGAGACCAGTTTGACCATGATCGGCTTCTGTGTCTTCGCCGATCCGCCGAAGCAGGATGCGGCCTCGGCCATCGAGGCACTCACCTCGCTCGGCGTGACGATCAAGATCCTCTCGGGCGATCATGACGCCGTGGTCTCGCATGTCGCGCGAACGGTCGGCCTTCCGTCCGGACGCGTGATGACCGGAGCCGAGATCTCCGAGCTCACCGATGCCGCGCTCGCCGCGCGGGTCGATGATGTCGATCTGTTCGCCCGGATCGACCCCGATCAGAAGCGACGGATCATCGCCGCGCTCCGGCACCGCAATCATGTCGTCGGTTTCATGGGAGACGGCGTCAATGATGCCCCCGCGATACATGCTGCGCATGTCGGCATCTCCGTCACGGGCGCGACCGAGGTCGCCCGTGCAGCCGCCGACTTGATCCTGTTGGCTCCCGATCTCTCCGTCCTTGCCACAGGCGTGCGCGAAGGCCGCAGGACCTTTGCAAACATCCTGAAATACGTCCGAATGGGAACGAGCTCGAATTTCGGCAACATGCTCTCGATGGCCCTGGCGTCGATCGTGCTTCCATTCCTGCCGCTGCTGCCCCTGCAAATCCTGCTGAACAATCTGATCTACGACCTCTCCGAAATCGGCATTCCCTTCGACGAGGTCGACCCCGAAGATGTCGCCCGGCCGGAGACCTGGGACATGAGGAGCATCCTCCGTTTCTCCATCGTCATGGGTATCGCCTCCTCGCTGTTCGACGCGATCACCTTCGTGGTCCTGCTTGGGGTGTTCGAGGCGGATGCGACACTGTTTCGAACTGGGTGGTTCGTGGAATCGATATTCACACAGATCCTGGTCATTTTCGTCATCCGGTCTCGGCGCCTGCCGTGGCGCGCAAACCGACCGCACAATATCCTGATTGCGACCTCCGTCGGCGCCCTTTTCGCCGGGCTCGCGGTTGCGTTCGGTCCGTGGAGGGGGCTGTTCGGCTTTACTGCGCTTTCAGGAGGAATAGTTGCGGCGATAGTTGCCATCGCGGCTGCCTATCTGATCTCGGCGAACGTCGCCAAACGGCTGGCAATCTCGGAGCCTGACGCCTGAGATGGTCGATCTCGGCTGATACCGCGCGTGAAGGCGACAGCGCACCGACCGGAGCCGCACTCAGCTGGAGGCAAAGCAACCTACTTCGGTGGCTGAAGCCCCCGAGAGTTGACCCATTTGTCGAGGAGAGCTGCGACATCGGCCTGACGAACCTTAGCAAGCAGGTCGTCCCGCTCGCGGCCAGACTTCAGTTTGGCGGCCTGCTCAAGGAGCTGTTCGGCCCACGCTGAAAGGCGGTTCTGAAACGATACGGTCTGCCATCCCTTTACCGGTGCTCAGACCGCACTTGGATAAATTTGTTCGCGGTGAACTTCCCGGCCGCTCTCGTCGATGACGACGATCTGGAGCTCGGGATGACCCGTCGGCTTTTCTCTCCGCACCTTTTCGGCAAGGCTCTTGCTATGGGCAATGGCGGCGCCATCACTCACAAGCTCCAGCCCCGACCTGTCCCGGACGGGCACGCCGTCCTTCATATCGAAATAGTAGGTGGGCATCGGCTCTTTCCCGCGTTCTCGCGCGGCTCTGTTGAAATCGATCATTCTGAGAAAAAGGGGCCGCCGAGATGGGGGATGGACCTCGGCGGCGACTTTACGGCGCAACCCCGTTTGGGTCACGCAAACCGCACCTTAGAGGGGCCGGGAACCGGGAGGCTTGATCCGGATCAAGCCAGATCTGCCGCGACAGGAGCTGGACGTCTCGGCTCGCCGGAGATCAATGCGCATGACCTAGCCTCGCCCACGGTATTTTGATAGGTGCATCCCTACCTTGATAAGGACCATCTTCGCAAACCGCCCTTACGGTGGTAATATTTGCCGGGCAAATGCCCGGGGGAAGTGCGCCATGCATCGGTACATCGTTCGAGCGAATATCGACCACTACATCGCGCTGTTGAACGACACCGACCTCGTGCCTGACCGCCGAAGCGCAATCACCAAGCTGCTCATCGCCGAGGAGGACGGGCTGGGGCATGATCTGGAGCAGCTCGAGTTCTTCGAGCATCGGGCCGCGGCCGGACGCAAGCGCGTGGAGCACGTCGCGACCCTGCGCAATGATTTCGCTTTCGGGACGCCAGAACGGCGACGAGCAGAGGAGCTGCTTCTGAACATCGAGAATCTTCAGACTCTCCTGGAAGATACGTGTCATCGCCTGCGCAGGAGGGTCAATTCGCGCGGGCTTTGATCGCCTCGCAGGCTCGATGTGAACTCTCGCAAAGCAAGCCGCGGCCGTCGCCGCGCGCTGCAATCACGCGGCGACCGGCTTGCTTTCCTCGCTACGCTTGCCGAGCAGCGGTGCGAACTGCTCGGACGTCACCGTCTCGTTCGCGATCAACAGCTCCACACCGGCGTCGAGGTCAGCGCGCCGCCGCTGAAGGATATCGCGGGCGCGGCGATCGCCCTCCTCGATCAGGTTGCGGACGGCAAGATCGATCTCGCGGCCGGTCGCCTCGGCGGCGCCAACGATCTTGTCCTGCGCCGCGCCGAGAAACGCCTGCGGCTTGGGCGCATAGGTGCGCTGCCCCACCGTCTCGTCCATGCCGTATTTGGTCACCATTTCGATCGCGACCTCGGTCGCGCGCTGAAGATCGTCGGCGGCGCCGGTGGAGATTGCACCGTCGAAAATCAGGCGCTCCGATGCGCGTCCGCCCATCAGCACCGCGATGCGGTTCTTGAGCTCTTCGATCGTCAGCAGGAATCTGTCCTCGGTCGGACGCTGGATGGTGTAACCCAAAGCACCGATCCCGCGGGGAATGATCGAGACCTTCTGCACGGGGTCGACGCCGGGCAGGCTGGCCGCGACGAGGGCATGGCCCATCTCGTGATAGGCGACCCTGCGCCTTTCGTCCTTGCTGAGCACCCTGCTCTTCTTCTCGATGCCGGCCACGATCCGCTCGATGGCAGTGACGAAATCGTCGAACGTGACCTCCTCTCCGCTCCGTCTGGTTGCCGCAATCGCGGCTTCGTTGATGAGGTTTGCGAGGTCGGCGCCGGTGAATCCGGTCGTGAGTCCCGCCACCTTGTCGAGGTCGACGTCCCTGCTCATCTGAATCTTGCGGACGTGAACCTTGAGAATGGCAACGCGACCGTTCTTATCCGGCCGGTCAACCAGAACCTGCCGGTCGAACCTGCCCGCCCTCAGCAGTGCGGGATCCAGGATCTCCGGGCGGTTGGTGGCCGCCAGCAGGATGACGCCGGCGCTGGGGTCGAAGCCGTCAAGCTCGGACAGCAGCTGATTGAGCGTCTGCTCCTTCTCGTCGTAACCTCCGAATGACAGTGGCCCCCGACTGCGGCCGAGCGCGTCGAGCTCGTCGACGAAGATGATGCACGGTGCCGCCTTTCGGGCCTGCTCGAACAGATCGCGCACGCGCGCTGCGCCGACGCCGACGAACATCTCGACGAACTCCGAGCCCGAGATCGAGAAGAACGGAACGCCCGCTTCTCCGGCCACGGCGCGGGCCAGCAGGGTCTTTCCCGTGCCCGGCGGTCCGACCAGCAATATTCCCTTGGGCACATGCGCTCCCAATCGACCGTAGCTCGTGGGGTCCTTGAGGAACGAAACAACCTCCTGGAGCTCGAACTTCGCCTCATCCACTCCGGCGACGTCCGCGAAGGTGACCTTGATGTCCTTCTCGACATAAACCTTTGCGCGGGACTTGCCGATCGCCATCAGCCCGCCCAAGCCCTGGCCGCCGCCCATGCGGCGGCCGATCCAGAACCAGATCAGAAAGAAGGCGATGACGGGAAAGATCCAGGACAGCAAGGTCTGCAGCGCGCCGGCGCCGGGAATGCCGGTCACGCTCACGCCTTTGATTGCGAGCTTGTCGGCCAAAGCCATGTCGACCCGCGCGGTCACGAATGCGGACTTTCCGCTCGGAAGCGGCTCCTTCAGCTTCCCCTGAATGGTATCCGAGCCGACCGTGACTTCGGCGATCTTGTCCTGGGCGAGCAGCTGCTCGAACTGGCTGTAGGGAATGGTTTCAACCGAGCTGTACGTCGACAGACCGAATTGCAGCATGGCGAGCAGCATGCCGCCTGCCAGAATAGCGGCCATGAACATGGCTTGCTTTCGTGACCCTTGATCGGACTCCACTCTGCTCTCCCATGGCACTCGGCTGCGGTACGAATGGTAACGGGGAACGGCGGCTTCTGCTTGATTCAGGTCAACACCACGACCATCACGCTGTCGTGCAAGCATCCGCAATTGCGCGAGGAGCTGAGGCGCATCTCGACGGCTGCACCGGCCCTCAATGCTGCGCAATCCGGCCGTCGACCACCTGGATGATGCGGTCGCACCGGCGCGCCAGGTCGAGATTGTGGGTAACGAGCAGGAAGCTCGTGCCGCTCTCCCGATTGACCCGCCGCATCAGCTCGAAGACGGCATCGGCCGACTTCGTATCGAGGTTGCCGGTCGGCTCGTCCGCCAGCACGAGATCCGGATTCATGGCTAGGGCCCTCGCCACGGCCACCCGCTGCTGCTGGCCACCGGACATGTTGTTGGCGAGATTGTCTCCGAATTTCTCCAGCCCGACCTCGGCAAGGAGATGATCGGCCCGGGCTGCGATCTCCGCGCTGGGAAATCCGCGATCGGCAAGCATCGGCATCATGATGTTCTCTCGGGCGGTGAAGGCCGAGATCAGCAAATGATGCTGAAACACGAAGCCGATGGTATGTCCCCGCAGGTGCGTGAGTTCGTCGTCACCCAGCAACGCCGTATCCCGCCCCTTGATGAGGAGCCGGCCGGACGTCGGCCGATCGAGCAGGCCGACGATGTTCAGCAGCGTGCTCTTGCCAGAGCCGGACGGGCCGATCAGAGCCAGGAACTCGCCATGATCGAGCTCGAGATCGATGCCGTGCAACACCTCGGTCTCGGTTGGCAGGCCCACATTATAGGCCTTCCGGACGCCCTCGAGCTTCAGGATCGCGTCAGCCACGGATCGCCACCACCGGATCGAGCTTCGCGGCGCGCAGCGCCGGCGCCGTCGCAGCCAACAGCCCGGTGACCGTGGCGAGCACCGCCGTATAGATGAAGAGACGTCGCTCCAGGATGAGCGGAAAGAACTCGCTTCCATCAGCCTGGCGGGCAACGGCGTGCCAATAGATCAGCGCAAGAGCGCCCATCGCCGCGCCGAACAGGGAGCCGACAAAGCCGAGCAGCCCGCCCTGGAGCAGGAACACCCGCAGGATCTGGCCGCGCGAGGTTCCCATCGCCCTGAGGATGCCGATCTCCTTGGAGCGCTGGATCACCGACACGATGAGCACGGCTGCGATGCCGAAGGCTACGGACAGGCCGACAAACACACGGATCAAGGTGTTGGTGTAGATCTGCGCCTGGACGGCGGTGAAGAACTGCGCGTTGGTGGCAATCCAGCTGTCGGCCTCTACTGCCGTCGCGGCCTGGATCCGCCTAGCGATGGTTTCGGCCGCATAGATGTCCTTGATCGTCAGGTCGATGGTGGTGACGCCCCCGATCATGCCGAGCAGAGATTGTCCGGTCCGCAATGCGATGAAGGCGACCCGCTGATTTGCGCTCTTGTTGCCGAAATCGACCAGCCCGGAGATCGTCAGCACCCGGTTGGCAGAGCTTGCCGCCTGAAGATTCAGCTTGTCGCCCACGGTGGCGCCGAGATTCTTGGCGAGCTCGGTGCCGATGATGATGTCCTCGCTGGTCAGCCGCGCGCTGCCGGCGACTATGTAGTCCGGCACCTTGACGATGTTGAAATACGTGTCCGGCTCGATTCCGGTCAACGTGACCGCCCGGCTGGCGTCGCCGCGGATGGCCAGCGCGGATCCCGTGATGGTGGGTGAGACCGCGGTGATTTCCGGCATGGCGAGCATCTGGGCTCGGATCTTCGGCCACTGGTCGATCGAGATCACCCGCTGGCTCGGCCGCTGCACCACCGCATCCTCGATCACGCCGGCGGCGTTGCGCAGGGGGCGCGCGACCTGATCCGGCGTGAGGAGCTGGATCTGCGGCTGTGACGTCAGCACGCGCCTGATGAAATTTGCCTCCATGCCCGCGAGCATCGCCGACATGAAGACGATGACACCGACGCCGATCGAAATACCGCCAATGATGAAGATGGTCTGCAGTCTCCCTTCGCGCAGGAAGCGCACCGCGGCGATCCATTCGAATGGCAGCCAGCGGTTCATGGCAGGAGGGCCCGCACCCGCTGTCCGGGCACCATGCCGGAGCTTTGCGGAATGGCAACGTCACCGGCTTCAAGTCCCGCAGCGATCTCGATGTTGCTGTTGCCGCGCAAGCCAAGCTTCACCGGGCGCTTGACCGCCCGGCCACCCTCGATGGTCAGAACCCAGGGCTGTCCGGAGAGGACGTCATGAACCGAGCGGACGGGAAGCACCTTCGCATCGTCCTTCGCGGCAACCTCGATATCGACCGAGACGGTCATGTCCTGACGCAGTTCTTCCGGCGGATCCGCCACCGTCAGCTTCACCTGGACGGTCGCGCGGGAAATGTCGATGCCCGGATTGATGTAGGAGAGCTTGGCGGCGAACCGCCGGTCCGGGTAAGCATCCGCGGATGCCAGCGCGCTCTGCCCGAGTGCGAGCTTTCCGAGATTGCGCTCGTCGATCTGCAGCACCAGTTGCAGGTCACCCGAAGGCGCAAGAACCAACAGTGCCTTGCCCGGCTGCGCCACGGTGCCTCGCTCGACGCTGCGGGTGATGAGAACGCCGTCCCGAGGAGCCACGATGGTCGCATAGCCCAGGCGGGATTCCGCCGTGTCCAGGTTGGCACGCGCCTGGTTGAGCTGGGTCTGCGCCATGACATAGTCGCTGCCGCCGGGACTGGCGGTATAGACCTGGAATTCCGCCGCGCGCTTCACCGCGCGCGCGACATCGAGAGTCTTCTGCGCATCATCCAGGGCTGCCTTGGTCGCGTAGCCATTGCGTTCGAGCTGCGCCGTGCGGTCATAGGTCTGCTGGGCGTTGAGGAGCGTCGCTTGCGCTTGCGTCAGCGCCTCCTTTGCGGACGGCAGCGTCAGCTCTTCGAGCTGCCTGATCCGGGCTTCGGCCTGGGCTACCGCCCCCTGCGCCTGGATCACGGCCGCATTCAATTCGCGTGCTTCCAGCGAGATCAGCGGCTGTCCCTTGGTGACCTTCTCGCCCTCCTGCACCAGCACCTCCGCGACAGTGCCGGTAATCTGGCTGCCGATCTCGACCCGGTACGGCGTCTCGACATGCCCGCTCGCCACCACGGTTTCGACCAAACGACCGCGCATGACCTGGTCGACCACGACGGAAGGCCCGAACAGGACGCGGACGCCCTGCCAGGCACCGAGAGCGAGCAGAACGAGAACCGCGAGCACAAGCCATTTGCGCGCGAGGATTCCTGACCACACGGATGCGACCCAGGGCCTGTCCTTATGCTCCTGCTTCGGAAGAGATAGTGTCTGCTCGACCATGACCGTGTTCGGTTGCGAACTCCGCCAGATTCGCTGGGGAAGGTTCAATTCTTGCGGAAGCTACCGCAACACCCGAGCTCCGGATTGCGCCAAGTCAACGCACCGGCTGGAAAATTCGCGCTGCCGCAATTCCGGACTTTGCATCGATCTATCGATTTCCGGCAGCAGGTCTCCAGGGAAGCGTGCGCAGACTGCAGATTGACCAAGATCAATTCGGCTCCAGCTCGCTCATCCAGACTGGCGCGCACATCGCATCTGCGGCAGCAGCTAGACAGAGGGATTGGAAATGGCGCACAAACAGGTCCTGTTTCACTCGGCAGCTCGTGAGAAAGTCTTGCGCGGCGCGTCACTTCTGGCCGACGCCGTGCGCGTCACGCTCGGGCCGAAGTCGAAATCCGTCCTGATCCAGAAGTCGTGGGGCGCACCGATCGTCTGCAACGACGGCGTCACCATCGCCAAGGAATTCGATCTCAAGGACGCCGAAGAGAACCTGGGCGCGCAGGTGCTGCGGCAGGCCGCCGAGAAGACCGGCGACGTCGTCGGCGACGGCACCAGCACGTCGACCATCCTGGCCCAGGCGATCCTTTCGGACGGCGTCCGCAACGTCGTCGCAGGCGCAAGCGCGATCGACCTCAAGCGCGGCCTCGATCGTGGCACACAGGCTGCCATCGCCGCCTTGCACACGATGGCGAAGCCGGTGCAGACCAGGGCGGAGAAGGTTCAGGTCGCCACGATCTCGGCACACAACGACATCGCGATCGGCGAGCTGGTGGCGGATGCGATCGAGAAAGTCG